>Ga0157363_1007976_pt1 | contig 10053 bp, 3 predicted proteins | sample AttsexASBM1_FD_111477 | JGI IMG/M metagenome (GOLD analysis project Ga0157363, IMG submission 111477) | Fungus gardens microbial communities from leaf cutter ant in Ribeirão Preto, State of São Paulo, Brazil - Atta sexdens ASBM1 | ecosystem: Host-associated > Fungi > Mycelium > Unclassified ...
GGGTGTGTGTGTGTGTGTGTGTGTGTGTGTGTGTGTGTGTGTGTGTGTGTGTGTGTGTGTGTGTGTGTGTGTGTGTGTGTGTGTAACATAAATATATACATATAGCAATTATTTCAGTATTGTGGAGCAATTAGCTGAATAGTACGAGTTTGCATGGAATCTCGCGGGATATATTTATAAATCAATGCGAAATATGGCCTTATTAAATCACCTCTCACCCCTACCACGTCCGAACGGAAAGATGCATATGTAACACGTTGCAGCGATTAATGTACGATCGTGATATGTATTATTTTCTTCAAGACACTTTGCAATCCATCGCGAATAAAATCGACATCGTGGTAAATCGACAAACATAAACAAAGAAAATTTAAACAAAGTTATGTTACACTATACTTTGGAAAAATTAATTGAAATTATTAAGTAATCATGTTTTCATATTAATTAAATAATTGTAATGTTAAAGAAAATAAAATTGATTTACAAATAAATTAACAAAAAATTATTTTACTAAATTATTTTACTGTACACTTTTACATTACTTTCAAAAAGTATATTCCTTATAGTTGCATTTTTTCTTGTTATATTATAAGAAAACTGATGAAACGATTATTCGTTTTCATCGTTATTTAAGTTAAATTTAAAAGAAAATAAAAAAATATTAATAAGTATGGATTACTAGTAATTTCATTAATAACTTTAATTGGATTATTAATCATTTTTGCAGTCTCAAATGTCTACATTCTCTATCATATCAATCATCAACATATATTATACGTTATGCTATCTTTCAATTCTTCGGCAGCTGTTCAGTACTAACTGACAGTTAATTAATACCAACAGACTAGCTGATGGATATTTCGAGGTGAATAGATAAACGTCACGAATCCTCTGTCGCGATGCTCGCGGTATATTCATTAGTCGTGTAACTCTATTCTATTCTGCATATATTAATTAGAAATTCGTGATACCTCTCCATATTTCGTACGTTACTCTAAATCACTAAGTTACGATCCGAGATGATATTTAATTATATTTATTATCAGTCTCAATGTATTGCATAAGCATTAGAAAAAATACACACACACATACATATATATATATATATAATAAATATATATATAATATATACATATAATAAATAAATATATATATATAAATATATATAATATATTAACCAATGTGTGATGTAAAATATTGCATTTTTGTATATTTATTTCTTTCAATAAATAACTGATTACTTTTTTAAATATTATAAAAATACGATATAAATCTTATGTTAAAATTTATATTAGCATTTTAATTCTTTAAAAATAATATCTGGCAATAATAACATAATGATTAACTAGACATGTTTGACAAAAAAAGAGATATTAAAAGCGGTATTATTTTAATAAAATGGTAATAAATTATACAGATTAATGTTTATCAAATACATGTATAGATATATATAAAAAAACGAAAAGAGAAAAGAAATAGCAAAAGATGCAGAAGAAAAAGACGAAAACTAACAATCGATTCCTCCTAGAGGCTATAGTTTGGCATGATTCTTTGCCGAAATCACTGTGCCAGAAATCGACTCCTCGCCAACGACAGTTGGCCGATGAAAAATAAAAAAAAGACACTGAAAAAGAACTTGAATCGAATATAGAGGGCGCGATGAAGATAATGTCACGCCAAAAAATACACCAAAAGCGTACTACCCTGATGTATTTATCTGTCTACCACGAAGTGTGAAATAGAAATTTCTTTCGATCAATGGAGAAATTCTAAAAATCTCTGCACGAGCTTGCCTTTTGCAATCTTATGATATCGCTTTTAACACTATAACATTTGTACAACGTGTCATATTCCCATTTCCGCTATATATATATTACAGATGTACATGTGTACAATATTTTTTACATTTTAACTTACTTTTGATTAAATTATTTTTAATTTAATACTCTTATTATTTTGTACACGAATTGATTGAGTCTTATTTCTTACGTGTATATTGCTGTAAACAATTCTATAAATATAATATACGACGAAGAATTATATACATATACATATATTTGAACTTAAGATTATTAAGATTAAATTTTACAAAACGGGAATGCTACTATATATAATGGCATTGAAACAATGTCATATTTTGAACAAAAAATATAATAAAATAATGAATAATAACAAATCTTACTCAAAGTAAAATTTAAAAATATATTATTCCCTAAAAAAAGATTAAGAAATATTTTATGTTTGATTAATCAAAAAATTCGCTGGTAAAAATAATGGTGGTACTCCCAGATCATTCTATACGATCGTTGAAAGAAGCGCGATCGCGAAAATCTTTTCTTGCTAGAATTTTCGAAAATTCCGCTCGATGGCTTCTATTCTTCTCTCCTCTGCATATACTTCTCTCGCAAGCATAATATTCGCTTCTCTCACAATTCCCGCAACGCGACGCCTACTTGTCGATGCATCTCGGTGGCGCATCGGCTACATTTTCGTACATCTCTTACGCAGGAAAATCGACGAAAAGGTATTGCGGAGTGGTGAAAATGCGTCTCCTGCGCCCGAGCGAATACATAAGAAAAGCGAGAGGAAACAAAGCTCGGAGTACAGTCGCGACGAAGGAAGTCGCCAAGTCTACGATGTGAACTGCCGTCATCGCCTTTTGCTTTGATAGCAACTTCCCCGCCACCTTGCACTTTCCGCCCGCGGGGATGACTGTCGGTATCTCCCACAGAGACTGTCGCGTCTTTAAATTTATTTATTTTCCCTCTTTCAATGTCTTCTATTCCCTTCGACTATTCCTTGATCTCAATGCTCGATCGTAACTTCAATGCCCGCGAATTTTGGAAATCGACTGCACGACTAACAATAAAATCTTTGAAATGGTTTCAATCATCTTTTTCGTTTTTGCTGTTAGTTTCTTAACAAAAGAAAAATTATTAACAATGCGTTTATATCTTATTTAGATTAATTGAATCGTGTGGTGGATAAAAATACATGTATAAATATTAATATAATCGATGATGTATATAGGATGATGAAAATCTTATCACTTTTCGCGTTTTTCGTTCCGAAAAAAATATCAATTCTTTTTGTACTGAAGAATCTGTAATCACATCTAATTTCATAGAGATGAGTAAAATTAATTTTTAAAATACCGTTTATCTTACATTTCTCATACATTTCTTAGATTTTCCTATTTGAAATATTCATTGAATAAATATTATAATAACGATAATTTTATTTTTGCAATCAATCCTGCTAATATCTTGAATCCATTTTATATCCCTCGTCTCAAAAGTAGCAATTTCTCACTGTGTGATATTGAGTCAATTTATCCACCATTAATAAATAATAATTAATTAATCAATCACTATTGATTGTAATTGATTTATCGTACCGAAATATACCGATTGATAATCCTCAAACGAACCAATTGTTGCAACGATAGAAGATTTACAAACTAAAGCGGACCAGTGAGATTACGCGGAATTTGGAGTGAATCGAGAGGAGAGTAAGTGAAATATTAATTCCCTTACATGCTGTACTGATTAATTTTTCATTTAGAAATTGTTAATTTGGAATTTTATGTAAAATAAATATTTTATTTGATTGCTATATCATTTTATATCAATTTATATCATTATATATCAATTATAAATTGATATTCAAATTCTTTCTGAGAATTAACGAGTCAAAATCAAAAATAAAACTTATTACATGTTTTCGTAAAAACTTGTAAGAAATTACAAGTGCTTATAACTTTATGCAATATCTTTATAGCTTTTTGCTAGTCATAAGATTTATGAGAAATCATAGAAATTTATGAATGATAGTACGTCTTATGGTACATACGCATTAGAATTAATATCAGTCATAAATTCTTACAAGTTTTACGAGAACAAGTTATGCCTTACGATTTTGCTTAGAATTAATCTGTAAGTTTGTATTCACGTTGAAATAATAATGATGATAATAATAATGAAACAGCATTTAATTACACTGCGTGTAGTTTAAAGGATGCAACTTTCATTTTTCCGCGACTCGTTCGGAGATCGTTCTATTTCTACATTTTCTTATGTATTTTTCTTCATGAAAATCGAAAATTATCGTAATAATACTACACTTAAGGAAAAATCGATATATTAAAATAGAGATAATAAAATCCTTAATCACATCTTTACAAAATCACTACCAGTTACATTCCCATTCTTTAAAAATTATTCTTCTTTCTTTTACTTTACTTAGTTGCTGTATTAATATTTTTCTACATCACATATAAAACTTTAATTCCATACGTTCAAGGCTAGGTATTTGAAATATTTTTATTTAAAAAACAGCATTTGTAAGACAATTGTAATTTGTATTTCAGCGAAGCACATAAAAATATTTTCTATTTTGTATTTCAAATACTAAAATTGACACTCAATCTTATTATTTGAATTACAAAATACATAAACAAATAAGAAATATAAAATACATAAAATATAAAAATGCATAAAATTTTCAATCTTTCAATTTTAAATATATAATACTTTCATATGCTTCGCTGAAATACAAAATACAAAATACACTTATATTGTAAAAACTGTGTTTAAATAAAAGTATTTCAAATACAGGCCCAGTCCTAACATTTAGTAATAAAAGAACGTATATATGCTACTGTATCGGACGATATTTGTATATGTTAACAGTTTATACGCGCATCGCATGTTAAATTTTTCGAAAGAGGTAAAATTAACCTCTCGTTTTACATGCATTTGTTTGAACAGATTCTTCATGGCTCGCCGGACTACGAGTATCATTTTATTAACCAGCGAATAAACACGGGCGGCAGGTGATCACCACGAACATTCGCCGACGAATAAACGTCAACGCCGGCCTGATTTGCAGGTATTAAGTTGCTCAATGAGCCTGACATTAATTTCGGGCTCGTTGCAGGCGCAGTGAGTTATAACGATGAGCGTGTTTGACGAACGAGTAATATTTATCTCGCGATTAAATCGTTCCGATTTGTCCGTAAAACTGCCAAAACCAAAGCTCTCTATCGCCCCGTATCGTCTGCGAAATGAGCGTTGTCAAATCTGATGGTTTCATTCTGTTTCACTTATAAAATAGATCAAATCATAATTTAATAAAGTTGTTCAAATAATCGATTTTCATGTTTACTATTTAAATTTTTCAATTTTATTGATTTCAATATTATCTATATAAAAAAATTCGATTCACAATTATATTTATTACATTGTTATATTTATTTATTTTCTTTTTGAAACATGAAATTATACACTATTTATTTAAATTTAGGCTAATTTTTTCTCAGTGTATAATTACATGTTTCAAAAAGAAAGTATAAATAAATATAACAATAAAAATTGTGAATCGAACTTTTTTATCAAATTAATATTTTTTGTATCAAATAAATATATTTTTATATTTAATAAATATTTAGTTGATATTATTCAAATAAATATTTATTGAAATTTAAGTTTTTTTTTCTCAGTGTAACTTTATATTTATGTATTTATTAATTTCAATATCTATATTTATATTAACAGATACTTCTGAAAATAATTTCAAATAAAATATAGTACGTTTGATAATTACAAGTGTTAAAATCTACTTGCTGCAATATCATAATGTTATAATTTATATTTTCTAATATTTATTGATAGGCAATAGATATTTATCATCTAAAAATTCTTATTCGAAAAATGCTACAAATTTTCTTCCATTCCAGAAGGTTCATGTAAAATTCACCCAGACGTACAACGATGCCACGGCACATTATGATGTACTACATTGTAAACTCATGATACAATTTATTTTCGTCGGCAACACAAAATATAACGGCACGCCGCCGGCCGCGGCGCTTAACCGTTCGTGATTGGCTACCGCCTGCATGATTTGCTACCACGGGCAAAACGAATTTATTGCATATTTTTCCCGGCACAATTTCCGGCCCGGCATCGCCGGTAGGTAATGTTTATCTTCGACGTGCGTGCTAGCGTTTATGAGTTCTCCCACGACGTCGCGCGTCTGCAAACAATACCGCTGCTGATTTCCATTAAACTCTCTCAGAGGCTTTTTTCCATTGTTTGAAATTTAGTGGAAAGCTATATGTGCTTTTTATGTAAGAGCAATCAATGTATAGATTCCAACTATTTTTAGTCGGATATAAGCACGCAGAAATGCAGAAATGTAGCAATAATTTGGAAATTTTTATATCCCTATAAAAAGTTAAGTGTATCTGTGAAGTTAGTACAGCATTTCTTTATTTTTGATTTTTTTATATTAAAAATGCAGAACATTTTGTTACTTTTGAAAGAACAGTAGAACAATGGAAAAATACAAATAATTCTTTTTCGAAAATTAATAAAATGCCATTCTAACTTCATAGACACAAACATAGACACAAAAGTTTCTAATTGTAAACCAGCTTAGACAACAGTGAAAAATTGATCTTGATTTATAACATATTTTTTTGTCGCATAAATTTTTAAAAATTAAGTCATTATTTATGTAAATAAAAATAAATAAATTTATACATTGACTTATATATAAATTGTCATTTTACTGCAAAGTCTATCTATTTAAAAATTTAGATACAAATCTGAAAATAATTTTATTGGACTATTAATATAATTATACAGGAAACTCAAGCATGATGAGTAATAAGTACTGTAAAAAATTTTCACATTCTACAGCAACTAGTTCGAACATTCTACATAATCGATTATCGATTGTCAATCATAATTATTTTTAAATCTGTATGTATTAAACTTTTAGATATTTCAGCAAAACTATCCTTTCCATGCAAAAATAACCAATACATAATATATCAGCATAATAGTGCATAATCCTTTTAAACACTTTCAATGGGATAAAATTCAATTTCTCATTAGTCTCTATTCTCCTCATAAAAATATTTATTTGTCAGACTTCGAATATTGTCACGAATTACGAAAGTGCCTAGGGAAAGCGAGTTTGAGAATGATCATCAGCCAAGGAACGCAATCGTTAACGCGGTCATTACAACGGTGCAAATTCGCGAGACGTTCCATCGCGCACCTGCGATCCTACCTGGAGAAAGAAGTTCCATTTGCATCGGACGCATGTTGCGCGCACACAATGAGCGGCGGCTTGGTTGCACGCCCTCGCATATGCACAATAATCGCATCTGGCGATTCCACTTCTTCCTTGCCACGGCGAATGCACCCAAGAATGCTACAATGCTATCGCGGTATCGTGATCTCACTTCGACTACTCAGATGCTTCAACACCTTTGTCTTGTACTTAGAATTCAAAAATAATTATTGCACGTTACAATTTTTTCTATAATAAACTCGTAAATAACCCATATTCTGAAGAAACATTATCGTAGAAATTACATTAAATAGCTTTATTCATCAAATTATCAATTTTATCAATAGGTTAATGTACTATTAAAAAAAATATTAACTTCTAACGCCGATAGTTCGGGAGTATCGAGAGCAATAACTATTCCCTGAACTATCTAATTTATGACATTTCGTAAATCTTAATTTAAAGCGCAACAGGTACATTTAAACTGAAAAATTCTAGGAGCTTTCATTAAAAACTGCAATTTCTTTAAATCAATGACGACACCATTGATGAAGGAGACCGATATTTTTTTCGACGGTAGGCGGCATCGACACTTCTCTGCCAATTACTTTGCCTCGATATAGCGAAGCAGAACGAGCGAGGCGCGCGCGGAATGTGCTGCAACGACGTGGCGTAGCGCGGCGCGGCCCAGAGCTCAAAAAATGCCTGGTGATTGATGAAGTACGCGCGCACCGCGCGAAAAAAAGCGCCGCATCCGGCGCAATTACGCATTCGTATTCGCCATCAATCTTAATTATCGGCCGGTGCACAGAAGTAGTTCATTCGAATGTTAAGCGCGCGAGCTTTCTTCGTTCCGACTAATTAAAAAACGAAATAATGATCGGCGCGCGCGCGATGTGTGCATGCCTGTACGACGAAATGCCTGTGCTACGAAAAGATAGCATTCTACGCAATCGCACACGTAGATATATACGCATTAATTGAGATTAATTGAAGCCTTAATGTAAAAGGATTTTATATCCTACACTTATATTTTCTCTTTGGACAGTTTTTATACGTCAAACCTATAAATAGTCGAAAAATATAGAAATAGAAATTTTTTCTCTAAGTGAAATATTTAAAGAAAAAATTATTGAAGAAAATATTTTAAAAATATAAAATAAATTATTATTATTATTATTATTATTATTATTATCATTTAACGAAACTATTATTTAAAAAGAAAATTATAAAGTAGTTTGTTACAATATAATAATAGTTACAATATAAAATACATATTGTATTAAAGCATATTAAAGAATAATAAAAATATTATAGAAGAGAAGAGTCATATTAGAGAAGAGTATTCATTCCCATAGTTAACATTATAGAGTAAAAATTAATATATTAAATCAATTACCAAGCGGTAAAATTAATTCATTGAATAGATAGAAATTCAATTTGGAATGAAATCAAATATAACGCAAAACATGAAACATGTACTAGAACCGATTAATTTCTCCTCATACGTTCTATATTCCGGTATCAAACGCGTATGCCGCCGCGCACGTGAGACATGTGAACACTTCGCTTACCTGTATCATCGGAAAAATTTAGAAAGTAAGCGAATATCCCTCTCTTTGAAAACCACGAAAAGGATAATGTCGGCTTTACAAACGTTCGTCCACCGTGATAAATAAATTCCACTCTGAATAACTTCTATCGCGCTTTGTGCAGTGTTGCCGATCGGTACACATTAAACGAAGCCAGATCAGTATAGACATTTTAGTGAGAGAGATTTATCGATCGACTTTAAAAAAGAATTATATGTCACTAGTTATGATGATGCTGAGTGAACTCATTGCCGTTTTCTGTCTCATCGAATATCTAATCATCATCGACATACTTCGCTGCATATGCGATAATGACTCACATTTATTGAAAACAATTAGAAACTAGCAAGATAATACTGTTACAAATTTGACATGATCAACAACTCTGATTTGATTGATCACAATTCTGTTCTGAAACGGTTATCACTGACAACATTAACTTAAAAAAATTCATTTTCTGTCATTTATTTACACTTGTAAAATTATCATATAAATTTCAAATAAATGCATCGCAATTAGCATTTTAATCCAAATTTAATTACTTAAATTAATTAATTCGAGCTATAAGACGTATTGTACCAATAAATAATGCATTTTACATGTACAGGTACAATAAATCAATAAACTGTCTACACGCGTGTATACATTCCCTAGTTAAATATTAATATTAATTTGTTTCATTTCGAAAAAAATTTAAAACGATCAGTACATGAAGATGTATATTTATAAAATATATTTATCTATAATCTTCTTAATTCTTTAATATAGATATATCCATCGACATATATATACATGTGTATATATATATATATATATATATATATATATATATATATATACAAGGTGTTTGGAAAGTAATGATGCATAGTGAAGGGAGTAAATACAGCTACTTGTTGTAGTTTATAAAACACGAAGACATTAAAGTTTCAACACATTCAACATCGATCATTATAAAAAAATAATTGTAACGCATACGTAAAATAATTATAGTTTCGATTAATTCAATGACAATTAAAATTATAGATAAATTATTCATATCCTATAGTTGCTCACTGCCTGTTCCGCAGGTTTTCTTTCTCTGATACGCTCACTCACAAATATATAATTAATTGTGTTTGCGTACTAATCATCATAACGACTATATATTCTAACTACATGACATTCTCACGATCAACAATTGTAAGCCTATCGAGACTGACAGATATTTATTGTATATATCAATATTTCTCGCGATGTATATGATAAATGTCGAAATAGAAAAGTAAATTACTGTCATAATATTTATGAGGGATAATTATTTCTTCAACGATGATCGACATTTATCTTGTAGAGTTTGGATTTTTTCCGATTTAATCAATAATCTAAGAAATGAGAAATA
>Ga0157363_1007977_pt1 | contig 10053 bp, 3 predicted proteins | sample AttsexASBM1_FD_111477 | JGI IMG/M metagenome (GOLD analysis project Ga0157363, IMG submission 111477) | Fungus gardens microbial communities from leaf cutter ant in Ribeirão Preto, State of São Paulo, Brazil - Atta sexdens ASBM1 | ecosystem: Host-associated > Fungi > Mycelium > Unclassified ...
GTTTTAATGTTTAAAAAATGACTTTTTTTACGACATTCTTTTATAAAGAAAGTTAACATTATTTTGAAATTTTTATTAAAATTTGTTGTTATGATGAATGTTTTGTTCATATCCTATAAAATGTTTTTTTTTAATTTCAGTATCTTATATATTTTATAGTCATGCAACGAAGAATTTTAAATACAAGATTTTTCTGAGATACAAATTTGTGACTATCGAGAAACAATATAAACCATATAACCTTTTTTTTAAAAACGTGTACGCGCGTGCTTGTATGTGTGGTGTACTATACGTTATATACACATATAACGTTCCGTTATATACACATATAACGGAATCTATAACAATAAACTACATTGTGTGTATCGATAGTCACAAACTAGAAATTATAAGTATAATGATTTCATTGTTAAAGGCAGAAAATTTATTATCTTAGAAAAACTCTGTACTTGAATCTTTCATAATATCTTTCATAACGCTAAAAAGTAAGATATTAAGATAAAAAGAATACATTTTGTAGAGGATAAACAATACATTCATGACTTCTGATTACAATCGATTCGAGATAACGTTAATCTTCTTTTACAAGAACATTTTAAACAAAAGAGCCATTTTTGGCCACATTAAATTTCAGTTATTTCGAAAACCTGAAACCTGTGCTAGTGAAATGTAACTTACGACATCGTTTTCAGCATCCAAAAATTTATAAAAAATACCTTATCTGATTAAAAGAAACATTTTTTTGTAAATTAATAAATCTTTATTCACATCTTTGTGAATGTAGCACCAAATCTATTTATTGACACTACGATTTTATCGACAATAGCGAAAAATGTGAAACGTAGTTCATATCAATTTATAAAATTGATGTTGCCGCTAGCGTACGATGACTTTCGCCTGTCACGCGAAAAAGACCGCCATGGCCCCTCTTAGGTTTCTCTCTGATGATAGTAAGGCACTATATATTGAGCAGAGCCCTTTATAGATGGAATATGTAACGTCAACCAATAGAACATTATCCAACTCAAATGAACAAATTCGCTCGGGTCGAAAACGCTATAAAATAATTTAAATGAAAATTACTAGTTTATTATTTCATTCGTCTGTTCGATTTGCTTACACTTTTTATATTTAAAATAAGATAGATATATATTTGTCACTGAAAAGAGAGAAAGCGAAAATGCTAAGTGTAAAAGGCGTAAGCAAGTCGAACAGACCTCATATCTCAAGTCCATGGTGTAACTAGGCTATTGATGTTTTTAGAACGGTATTGTTAGCAGAAGAGCGTCTTTCAGATCTACAAGAATGACTAAGCATATTTATCGAGAAAACGCAAAAGACAGAAAGATTTGGGCATTTTCGAGGCTATTTTGTTCTCGGCCCTGAAAAACTATCAAATTGAAAATAATCATGGATGGGAAGAGATCGATTAAGATGGTATGTAACCATGATTTATTTAGCGTCTTTTTTTTTCTTTCTCTCTGTCTCTCTCTTCTGATATTTTAAAAATACATTCACAAGGAGCAAGAGTTAATAAAGTGTATAATTTTCCATTATTCATCTTATATGATAATTATGAAAATGTGCTTTTACTCTTCAATTTTGATGAAATTGATGAAGGCTGAGTTGACGCGTTTTTTTTACGTCAACGTAACATAAACAAATCTAGCAGATAAAAGTTGCTCGTGAATCAAGATATTAAGTATTAAAATTGACGACTATTCAGGTTAGGAAATCTGTCACATCGATAGCATAGATAGAGGAATACGTAAGTGTGAATGAGACTAGAATGAGACTTTCTGCTTCAATTACACAAATTTTCTGCTTTAAGAACAAAAATTATAAAAAATGGTTTTTGAAAACAAAAAATTTGTGTTTTTAAAGCAGAGAATTTATTTTTAAAGTAAAGAATTTGTGTTTATAAAACAGAAAATTTATGTAACCCTTTGTGCCATCGTTGTGACAGATTTCCTAATCTGAAGTCATCAATACTTATTAGAGAAGTTTTTTTCAATACCGTTTATCCAAATACAAACGCTAAGGTCAAGTTATCTTCTTCTTAACAATCAATTAAGGAAAGGATAATGTGACTTTAGTGTTCATGTTATTGCAAAAACTCCCTGATATTTTGGTTTTTGGGATGAGCGATATTTTTTTCTGCTATATTCGTTCATTTCGTATAAAAACGCGTCAAATGAGTCTAATTTCATCAAAATCGATGAGTGAGCTTGTTTTTTTCATAATTATCTCTCGAATATAGAATAATTTTTTCATATTCAAATAAAGCAGCTAATTTCAATATTACACTTCACATAAGGCTGTTTCCATTAAGTAATTGTATTTTTTTGTATTACCTGTTGATAGGATCCGCTGTCACCTGGCCCGTGTCTAGACATTAGTGATGATGAGCTTGTTACGATATCAGTGCGGGATTTAAACAGACAGTTGAAATTACGAGGACTGTCCAGAGAGGAAATTGTACGTATGAAACAAAGAAGGCGCACACTGAAGAACAGAGGCTATGCAGCCAGTTGTCGTATAAAACGTATCGAGCAAAAGGATGAATTGGAATCTGAAAAGACTCAAGAATATCGCGATATGGAAACTATGCAGGAGGATAACAATCGTATGAGAGAAGAGATAGATTCCTGGCATTCAAAGTATCAAGCACTCAAAAAGTTTGCTCAAGAAAAAAAAATTATTATTCCACCAGATTTGGAAAACATATAAGATATACTGATTAACAAAAACATACATATATATATATATATATATATATATATATATATATATATATATACATATATATAAATATACATAATAGATTTAATAATAGAATGATTTTGGTGAATGTTTCAATATTATAGTTATCTACAAAGTTTTTTAGTTTTAAAATTGTAGAAAAAACTTAATTTTGTACATATATGTAAGAACTTATAGAATTCAACTTATGCTGTAGGAACAATACAATTTATAATAGGTAGGGGAGACTAGGAACAGATGTAATCATTTTTTTTTTAGAAATATACATATATTTCTTTATTTATGACATATATGTTTATTTCTTTTAATGCACATAACGCAACAACTATTTATATTTACTATTTGCAAAAGGTATAATTTTAAGCTGTTTATGAATAAAATATCAAAATCCGAATTAGTATATCTTGCTCTGATTTGGTGCAAAATGAAACAGAGCTAAGGAAAGTTGTAGAAAAGTTGTAATATGTTCTAAAAATAAAATGTTTTAAAACAGAAATTCATTGCTTTAAAAATAAATTATCTGTTCTAAAATAGAAATTATCTTCTTATATTATTTTTGTTTATAAATCAGTAAATTTACTATTAAAAAGCAGTGATTTATATTTTAGAGCAGAAAATTTGTTTCAAAGCAGTGAATTTGTATTTTTAAAACATTAAATTTGTTTCAGAACAAATAATTTGTTTTTAAACCAGTGAATAATATCTATTACAATAAGAAATATTTACAACACATCCGCGATATAGCATGATCCCATAGAGCATGAAGATGTGACTTCAGCACGTGCTTGCATCGTGTAGTTTCATGGCTGATTTCCTAGTCTGAATAGTCGTCAACTTAAAATATTTCGATTCACGAAGCAGAGCGATACTTTTTTCTTGTCAAATGTCTTTATTTTTATGCGAAAACTCATCGATTCAATGTTTTTATCAAAATTTGAGGTGAGCAGGCTCTTAACACTTACCGTTAATTGTAATAGTGTTACAATGGCTGCGTTCAATGGACTCAACAGTTGAGTGAGCGCTCGCTATTATTAATTATTTTTATTTTTTTATCATCCAATCAGCATTTTAGATTTGGAAGAATACATCAATAGCAGTGAGCGCTTAACTATTGAATCCGTTGAACGCAACAATGTACGCAACTCTGACGATGCGATACTTTTAACCCAAACGAATATTGTCAAAATTTACATAGATATATTCGAAATCATTTAAAAATAGCAAAAAAAACATGCATAAAACTTAAAAAAATGTATTTTAGAATTAATAAAATGAAAAAACATAACAAAAAACATTTTATTTGAAAGTTTAAAGCAAAAAAGTATAACATCGTAAATTTACACTTACATGGCTTATCTGAACACCCTACATATTACTTCTTTTACATGCAGCGCACATTGATGTGAGGCAGTTGACATGAGGCAAACGCAGACCTCGATATCGACTATTTTTGTTTTTCATCTTATCTCTTATCATTTAAAAGATATATGCATTGTTACAACTGTCCCTAGTCTCCTATTTTAAATTATAAAGACATCACTATATAAAAAATATCACTATATCTCTCTTCCTCCCTCTCCCCCCTCCCTTTCCCTTCTTTTCCTCTTTCCTTCTCTCTCTCTCCCTAATATGTAAGAATATATAAGAAATATTGCAAAAGTATTAAGTTACGAGATGAAAGATGGAAAAAGATAGCAAATCTATTGATTTTTCATACATTTTCATGTTCAGTACATAATAAAAGTATTAATCTACTAACTACATGAATATTAATTGAATTTCCTAGCAGCCGATATTTTTGTCTATCTGTAATATGTTCTGGAAAATGAAAATCTTCTGGGAAACACATTAATCGACATATCTCTTTAGGTGAGAAAAACCTAAGTTTCAAATCTGATAAAATTTGCATTTGCTTATTCGAATCATTTTCGTAATTAGCAATTTCATTATACTTTGATTTGATTATTTCATCTGTAAATGGGCAATATACAGATCCTGTACCTTCTGCATAATAACTGTATCCTTTGGTGAAGCAACAGGAACCATTGCTCTCAGATGTTCGTATATCTAATACCCATGCTCTCTTTTGTAGTAATTTAGAAGGCACCAAATATTTTGAATCTTCAATATGTTCCAAAATATTATTTAATGTATAACACAGTCTGCCAGATTTCTGATTAATTTTACCTTCTTTCTCCGCTAATACTGAGTGTTTACTTTTTGGTAATAATTCAAATAATTCAGGAAATAAATTATTCCCTAAGGACTGTTTAAAACAGAATTTCAGATTATTTCTTTTCGCCAGTAAATAATATCTGTGTCTACTGTTTGGCACACCAAATTGACATGGACTTAATATTAACTCTCTATAGGCATAGCCACAATTTTTTATGCATTCTACTAATCTGTCTCTCATTTGAGATACTTCAAAACCTTTAACATTCTCAAACAAAATATATCTTAAATTTTTCAATTCTGGCAACAAGTTCAAAATGTGTTGCAAGGAACAACTTCTGTTATCAAGAGCATCCTTCTTTAACCCTAATCTAGTAAAAGGCTGACACGGAGGACTCATAAACATAATGTCTACATTTAACTTGTTTAATTCCTGTGCATTAATGGACTGAATATTTCTATTCATAAGAATAGTTTCCGAGAAATTGTGATGATAAACATCATTTGCAACAGGATTTATATCAATTGCTGCAACAACTTTAGCTGCAATTCCACTCTCTGAAATGATACAATAAAAATGAATTAATTAACTTTATAGTAAACTTACACGTTACAATTGTCATCTTATAATTTCTGATCTCTTTTTCCTAACTATCTGCTAATTCCAAATTATTTTTAATGTAATGCCTTTAGATCTTTGGATTTTAAATTATACCTTTCGATCTTTGGATTTGACTACCAAAACTTTTTTTCACTTGAATATATTAGAAAAAGGATTAGAATGATCAGAAATTTCTATTCTGTATAATTTCTTTATTTGTTTTGCATTGCATTAAAAAAGACTTGAACAACAAATTAAAACGTTTGCAAGTTGAGTTGTCTGTATTATTCATTTATGCTAATATTATATAATTTATTAATTTATTAATTTATTCGTATTTTTACATCAATTGCTACTTTTATTAGCATTTTTTTATTTGTTCTTGATTTATTTTTGGAACCAAGAAAATGTATATCTGATTTTATCATATATATATACAGAATGTCCCAAATTTTTTACCAAGCGCTCTTGTGTAAATAGAGTGGACCAAATTGAGTCGAAAAATCCTCTATCATTTCGCAATAATTAACAAGATATTAATTACTAAAAGTAGTAGCTAAATATTGGTTTTCAATAATTTTTTTACTCAAATACTTACTATCAACTTTACAGAAAAACAGTGAAAGACAAAATTTGTTTATTTTCTTCTCATAAAGTTCTGAAAATTTTCAGAACTTTTTTTAATACCATATATTTATTCATAGTGATAAAAATAGTTGCTAATATAAGAAAATGCACTAAAAAGTTGATAAAAAAATTCAAAAAATATTTTTAAAGTTCTATGAGAAGAAAATAAACAATTTGTTTTGATAGTATTTGAGAAAAAAATTATTGAAGATCAATATTTAGCAATTTTTAATAATTAATATCTTATTAAGTATTGCGAAAATTGCAAAATGATAGAGGATTTTTTGAGTTTAGTCCAGTTTATCTATATAAGAGCGCTTAGTAAAAAATTTCGAGACACTCTGTATAATTATATTAATTTATACTGTTAAAAATTTTATAAAATTTATTATATATAATTTATTATATACAGTTTAAACTTAAAAGTACATCTACTTATTTTTAAGTTACACAATTTAAAGTATACATTATATTTCATTACATTTAAGAAACTACTATAACTTAATTTTCAGTTAAATTTTTCATTACTTTTAATTTCGTTCATAATAATGAGCTTCATTTAAAGGAAGTTCATGATTACATCTCTAACATCTCTAGTGTATTTTAATATAAAAATTCATTATACATAATGACACAGTAATATTTATCGATTATTTAAATTTACCATGTAACGCATAATGCATCCCTCCAATGCCGCTGTATAACTCCAACGCCTTCATTATTTCCGATTCACTTTAAGTTTAGGAAAACAATATTTTATGTTATGAATACTATGATTTTCCTCTTTGCAAGAGAAAAGCCCCAACTCCTATCACGGAGTCGATACGGCTAGAATCAAGATAAGCGGGGAGCACAAATTCTTGCATAAAGCCGGTTCTATATTAATTGTAAACCGATTGCAAGTGTTGCGACAGCCAATCTGAAACTTGCATTTTGAAATCAACGCTTCATATTGGCTGACAACAAACTTGCGATCAGCTTGCAACTAATGTAGAATCAGTTAAGACGTAATGCATAAGAAATTGAAACAATCAAAATCCTTCGTTTCCTTCCTTTCCATAAAATAAAGAACTATGATTACTTGAATTTCTTAAACTTTATGTGTTATGCGTTATAAGAGTCTGCTCTTCGCTATAGCTGCCCCATGCGCTGAGTGACAGGAATTAGGGCTGCTGCACACAAAATTCCATAACGGAAATGAAAATAACAGTAAACTTATTCATAATCTCAATAAGGTGCAATAAAGTGAATTTCAAGTGATTGAAACTCGCCTTATGAATAAGTTTACAATTATTTCTATTTCCATTAGAATACGTAGATCTAAAGCAGTATCCTGATTGACTCATCGATTTAAGTTCACGTCTTACGGTTATTATTGCGAAATTTTATGTGCGCTAAGGGTGGTTCTACAATAGAATCGTTAGCAGTAAGTTGTAAGAAATTAACCAATCATAGTCTATTATTCTTCTCACACTTAACTGTTTGGCCAATTTCTTACGGTTTACGACTATTATAGCACAGGCATAATCCAGTTAGCAATCTAGCAAAAAAACAAGCATTTGTGCCGCAGACTTTAGAAAATAATGGGAGTGTTTATACTGGCAATAACTGTATACCATATGTTGTAATCTGTAAGAGTTGATTAACAACAATCGAGTATTACCTCTATTACAGTCTCTGACAGTCGAATAATAGGGGAATACTCGCAGCTACTTAAGGGCTGCCGCGCACAAAATTTTGCAAAAGAATTGCGCAATAGAAAACGGCGGAATGAAGTCACGAACAATCACAAATGTTCCGCAGTTTTGCATCTCATGGAAGCGCACTCTAATGACAATAGTAATGACTGATTGGTTGTTTCTATGACTCATTCTCTATTTCACATCGTGTGATTTCACCCTAAGTCTTTAGCTACGAGGCCTTAGTAATATTCTTTACAATATGCGAGGTCTACAATGGAAGTCGTAGCGGTCGTAGTGTCTTAAGTTATAGAAAAATTAACCAATCATCATCAGAATATGAGAAGAATAATCTATTATAATTGGTCAATTTTCTACGACTGTGATAATTTAATAAAATTAACATTTCAAGACTAAAAAATCATTTCGGTCGCGTTTCAAAAGGACTACGTTAATATATAAATTCACACAGAATCATAGAGACATTTAAGATCCAGCTAGACGTTTAAGGGTGCCGTGTATCACATGAGGTGTATCCTGCATAAGCGTAACCTGAATTTCTAGTAATTTTATCATACGTTACATTTTATTTACTAGAACACGCCATTCTAAAAGCTCTTCACATTGGGCGTATTTCGCGGAAGATTAAAGAATGCAACTAATTACTGATTAGAATTTCTAATGTACAGCTAGTCACAGAAAGGTTGCAGCTTACTTTTTTACTTTTTCTTCGATGGGTTTCGGAACGCAGCTTGCTCTCCAAGTGATTAATTCTTGTTCATGGATCTACAAATAAGAAAAAATCGCTCAGTTAGCAAGCTGAATGCAAGCTGCATTCCGAAATTCACTGAAAAAAACGTTGCAATCTTTCTGTGACTGGCTGTACATTCTAACAGAAATGCTAAACGAATTTACGATTGGTTTTCATAACCTATGTATCTCGAAAAATACGGCTCATGGAGAATCGGCGGTTTGTTCATTGCGTACATATAAGCGGTTGATCGAATGAATTATTAAAATCAGAGTCTTGTGAGACCACCAGAGGCTTATTCGACGTGTTTTTACATGAAACAAAAGAATCTGGCAAAAAATGCGTTGCTCTGTCCTGTGATTCAAGATATTAAGCATTAAAGTTAGTGACTATTGAAGTTAAGAAATCTGTCAGGCCAGAATCAGATTGCACTGATGATTGAGATTAAAAATTAAAGATTGAAATTTCACCAATGAAGACAAAAAAGCTTCTTTTGTTCTGATTGGTCAAACTTCAATCTTTCAATTTTCAATCTCATTTTTCAATCTGATGCGTAATCTGATTCCGGCCTCACAGAGGCAAAAGTGAGTCTATAATATACTGTTTCACATGAGTTTCGACTGATTTGGACTTTCCACGTGATGCAAATGGATACACGATTTCTATAATTGTATTGTTGCAAAATCGAAATCCATGTGCATTATTTCAGACAGACTAAAATGAGCTAGAAATTGGATTCAAGGCATAGTCGTTCCATCATATTTTGGCGTAATAACGTAAATAGCATAAAGTAATTAGCCAGAAACTGATGTTCAAGTGAAACGATATGATTGGTCGGTGCAATTTACGCTTAAGTAAGTAAGGCATTTAACACAATATAATCGGTAGGGACACTCCGTGTCGGCACCTTTGATCTCCGCATCGCAGTCACATGAGCATGTTAACGTTTAAAAAATCCAGGACCGAAAGAGAATATAATGCCCCTTAAGTAATAATGTAATTCCACACTAAAAAATTTTACAAAAATACTAACTAATGAACAAAATTAATTTGAAAATAGTAAGAACTAGTAAATAAATCAAATTTATTAAGTAATTATTATTAAATAATAATTATGAAACATTTTTATTTAGTTATTTTTCGGAAAAAAAAAATCAAAAATATAATATAAATTTTACTTATATAAATATAGATATAAAATAAAAAAAAAATTATATTTGTGTGATTTACTTAATTAAATATAATTATAAAAATATATTAATAAATAATTATGTAAATTGTATATTGTATTAGGTGTACCACTTTGCTTCCGCCATTTTCCTATAGATGACTTCAGCGGTAAGTGGTCGAAATAAATAGATCATAGACGTCATACAATAAACTTGGGCATCTGTCAACATAACCCCATAGAAACATTAGTCGATTTGTGTCTGCATCATAAAGTTATTCTCGATTGA
>Ga0157363_1007979_pt1 | contig 10049 bp, 5 predicted proteins | sample AttsexASBM1_FD_111477 | JGI IMG/M metagenome (GOLD analysis project Ga0157363, IMG submission 111477) | Fungus gardens microbial communities from leaf cutter ant in Ribeirão Preto, State of São Paulo, Brazil - Atta sexdens ASBM1 | ecosystem: Host-associated > Fungi > Mycelium > Unclassified ...
AGAGAGAGAGAGAGAGAGAGAGAGAAATGCGCTCGCACATTACATTTTTCCGTTTAATTGCTTGGCGCATACACACCACTGCGAACTCGGGAAGGGTAGCTGAACGCATCTCGAGATATGGTGCGGCGGTATCCTGGTCTCCGGTCTCTTGAAGCTGGCGAGAATGTAATTATGAAGCGGAGATCCATAGGACGAGATAGGGTCCCGCGAGCGTGATGGATGTTTTCAGCGTCTGCTCCGCGTCTGCTCCGCATTACTGACTTACGAGCTCGCGAGTATAGACACGTCTCTCTCTCTCTCTCTCTCTCTCTCTCTCTCTCTTTCTCTCTTTCTCTCTTTGTCTCTCTTCTCTCTCTCTTCTCCAGGCTACCTCGCAAGCGCTGCCAATATATGCACCAATGGGACAACCATTCTATGTAAATCGTGCTTATAAAGTATCCGACACACCGTGAAAGGCGGCGCTCCTCAAGAACCATCGCGATCCTTCGACTTGTCCTTTTATAGCAAGACTCTGTCCGTCAATAACGTTAAAATGGCTAATCGTATGACTGTTCTGACAGTCGAGAATTAAACATACTAGACTAGTATTGTGTCTTATCGTATTCGAATTAGAATTTTAATTTAGTATGCATTGGACATAATTATCAAATTATAAATAATAGTATTATAATAGTATTATATATATCTGGATTTAAAATCATCGCTGCATAAAGCGATACTTGTAAAAAGTTTAATCGAATTTATGTGACATGGGCTAACTTTAGATAATACTATCTCCATCTTCTTCTGAAGCGTTTAAAATGACTATTTTAATATGAAATTTGAAAGTTTATAGTTCTAAACTTGTAAAAGAAGTTTTATTTTTGTCATTTCCGTTAATCACAGATTAATATACCAAGCAAACTCAAAATCGTTCTTTACCAAATTCTATATTTTACTATATATGATATTTTGTTTTGCTTCCTGATTCACTTCCATCTTCTTATTGAGGAAGAAAATAAAGTTCAAAATAGAATACTTTAATAAACGGTTTATAGTCGATGTAAAAGAACAGTTAATGCAAGGAATCGTACTTCTCATACACAGACATAAGTACATAAGTATATAAGTTTGTGTATCGCGCGAGCTCTCATGGTCCCGCCCAAGTCTGTTGGCCAATAGTCATTAGCTGGGCCCATTAAACCCTCGGACATACACGTACTCAGCTCACGCATGCAGGCACGCATTTACGTCGTAGCTCTGCACGTATACACGCGCGCATATACGTATTATGTGTATACGTGATCACGATTACGTTACGCGACACGTAAGCTTGAGCGTGCATTTCAAATGCGCTGTTTCCAAAGTGGTAGAAAGATAAAGACAAACTGACTGTGCTATGGTGCGCACTTTGATGTGAAAGCGAAAAGAGGAGGACAATCAAACGGAATGAGAGAAAGTAAAGGAAGAGAAAGCAGAAAGGACACGGAAAGAGAAATACATATAGGTACATATATATATATATATATATATATATACAAGCTCGTCCGACAGTGCTAGTATGGCGCACCGTTCTGCCTACTTCTTGGCCGTGGCCGTGTCGTGTTTGGGTGGTTTGCAAGCGTTCACCAGATGCTCTGCTCGGCTCGGCTCGGCTCGGCCGGCCACCAGCCTCATCGGCCTCATGGCCTGCGGCAGGTCTGCTGGTAGCGTCTCCGGTGAGAGACGGTGAGAGATGGTGAAACGAAACGGTGGGGAGCTGCACGGGAGGTAGAGGCGGGCCCGAGAGGCGGCTTTAACGCCCGCCTTCCATCGACTTTGTAGCGGTTGATAGCGGACGGCGTAATCAAACGGCACTTGCCGTTCCCGTGATGTTGTGCGTTATCATGACGCACGAGTGCATCATGAGGATTGAGCGTGGAAGAGAGTGAAAAATAAATGCCTCGTGTAATTTCAACGCAACTAAGCAAAGAAATTGTTTATTCCATTTTTTTTTCTCCAGGCAGATTTTACTCTCATTGACAGACGAAATGTACAGAATGAAACTTTCATTAAATATAAGAAAACAAGCATTCTTACATATGATTAACGATAAACAGATTTCACATATCTTTTGCAAAATCATGAATATAAGAAAAGCTAATATCGCATTAGATAGCGTGCAGAATAATAAAAAAAAATGGTATATCTACGTTTAAGATGAACAATAGCATAGAATTAAAGATTTGTAGTTATACCAAATAGATTATATAATAAGCATTTACTATATTCGAAATGTAACATTATAAAAAACTATTACTTTTAATTAGTACGCAACTTTCAGAAGTCGCACACTTTGCAAAATGACAAAACAAATTTGAATTAGAAAAAATATAAAATGTACAGCAAATATTTGTAAATGTTGCCAATTGATTCGTTTAAATTGTAAGTTTCTTTTTATATTATATCAAACCGATTTTGCTATGCATTCCGATATATGCATTTTTTGTAGTATGTAATTTTAATACTTATTTCAATGCACATAAAGTTTTTTTTTCCAAAATGCAAAATTTTTTGTTGCATATCTTGCAGGTCACCATTTTTTAACATCATGCTAAGAGATATTTTTTCACTGTCACTTACAGGAATCAATTATTATTTCTTTCAATTTTATACAACACCTTCCTCTTTTATTTGCAACGACACTGTTTGCAGCCAACCAAATCGATCAAGTTATTTCAAATTATTTCTTCCACAACACCTTTCACTTCTATCAAGAAAGCACACTCATTCTTCCCGTGCACATGAAAATATGTTTGTCCTTTCATCTTTTCAAGAGTTTAGCAAGGGAAATGCTCTCTTCAACGTACATCCGCGTCGAGGAACGTCGCTTCCTGGCATCGTGCAGAGAACTGCGGCAACAAGCCGAAGCCACAGCAGAAGAGGCAGCAACGGGCAACGACGAGCGGATATTTCAGCTGGCGGCTCCTGCTGAGATGCGGCGATTATGTTTGTCCATTAATATGCGCCGAGACAAGGCAACGAGGTCCTTTATCCGTTCCTTCGCGCGCGGCGCGGCGGCGCGGTGTAGCGAGTGGGTCTCTGGGTCTTCGGGTCTAGGGCCGACCCGGTACATCCTATCATTTATCATGTTGTTTCACGCACATTTTTCCTCTTGCTTTCAACCATATACATGCTTTTGCTCCTATTCATTGATATTAGACAAATGCTGGAGTATAGTAATAATTTTAATTTATAAATGAGTTTTATTACACATGCAGTACGTATAATAATATAATATGTGTAAATCGTAAGAGAGAGAGTTTTTCATTTTTTTCTAAATAATTTGCAGAGGGCTATAAAAATTTCTCGTTTTTTTAAAGATTTATATAATAGTAGTCTTTTCTAGATCAAAGATAAAATCATTGCAAATTATACAATTCATAAAAAGGTTTATAACAAGATAACGGTTTGATGGTAATGCGAGTTTTGCAGTCACTGCTATCGAGTTGTAGAGATGATCTTGAATCTAACGAAGCCGATGCTTCGGAAGACCATTAGTGAAGTACTGCGAAAGTTTCGTGGGGAGGATTACCGGTAGTAATCATTTCTTTTCGAGAACGCGGTCAATGGTTATGTGTTGGAGCGGCAAGTGATTTAATAACCCGATTTTTAACTTGTTTTCTTTTTCTTTCTTGACCAATCTGGTCCAGGTCTCAAAAAGACCAATATATTAATCCACAAAATACAATCTTCTCGATACGAGTTAGAATACGATGAAGCAAGGTTATTAGAGAAACTTGTCTTCTCGTCTGCCGGTATCGTCTCGTGCTGCTAGTCTCGAAGAGAAGTTATATTTGCCGCATCGTCGTAAATATGAAATATCCAAGTCCGGATCCACAGTCGATTTCATCTGTACCATGGCGACAATGATTTTCAGTGTTTCCATCGTCTTCCTTGAGTTCCTTGTCTTCTTTGGTACTCAATTCCTATGCCTAATTAGAAATTTTACTTTCGACGATTTTAAGAGAGAATAATCCATTCCTAAAAATCGTGACTATAATCAGTCAAAAGATTTCGCTCTCATCTCTCTCCGGCATAGAAGGTACTTGGGAAAATTTTGAGTCGATAGATTCCTCTTTCGCTCGCTGCGCCGATGTTCACGCGACAATTGTTCCGAAATTAGAAATTTTGTCCTTTTTCATGAACATTCTACATGCTGCAGCACATTATCGAAAAAATTGCGAGAGTTGGTTTATTTTCGATTATACTTTGATCTGTGTTGAAGATAGAGGAGCGGGCGGATATTCCAGACGAGGTATACCTACCGGCAGGAAGTGTGTCAGGATACATCGTGCGGTTCCTTGCTTGTTACGGTTGATTGGCATTTGCATAGTTAATGCATAATGCGAGTGAATTCACGTCGCCGATGACTATGCAGCTTTAGACACGCGCCATGTATCGCAATCGCGAATTGGATCAACGATCTACAGCCTGTATAGTGTAGAGGTAAGATGTGACAGAAATGAGGCGTCCAGAGAGTCACATTCGTTGTCAGTGATATTCCTTAGTGGAAAAGCCGAAATGTTTGAAACGATCGAGCAAGATTTATCTCGGAACCTTGCTAACTCATGCTAATCTCTATATTCATTAATTCGAGGCTGCAAATATGGGAAAGCAGGTATTTAAAATTGACAAAATCGGCGCCAACGATCGCAGTAGATTCGGATTAACGATAAGTTGGAAATATTAAGTCGTGTACAGATTTTTTTTTCTGTCTTTAACGTAGCCGTGTGGACCGATATGCGGCACATTGATCGCGGTAAATTTGGATCAGCGTCCCAACGATTTCTATATATAACGTTCACGAATCGTGGTTCCTTAATATACATGCAACATTGTTGCCTTCCCGTTCAGGTTTCTCAATGGAATATCAAATCCGAATGAGGAGATATAATGGTTGTTTCTTTTCACCTCTTATCCCTTGCACACTGGGATAGCGAATGATGATGCGGATCGGGGGAGCGAAAAATGAAAAAAATGAAGAATATGAAAAAGAGAGGTTCTATATATATGCATGCGTGCGCGCATGCGTATGTATAAGAGAGGAGAAATAGCAAAGCAGACGCAGCGCGAATTTTACGCTGGATTTTTCAAAAAGGAAATTATAAAAGAGCAGACTGGAAACGAAAGAGAAGGTAATAAAGAGGAGTCTTTACGACACGTGGCATTACTGAGGCTGGAGTTTCAAAGGGAAGGAATAGACAGAATTCACCGTGACATCTCAACCTTGTTTATCGAGTTACGGAACTTGAAGATAAAATCGTGCCACTGCAACCATGTAAATGAAACCAATCGAGAGAACGAAAAAAATCAATCAATAAAAGGTTTTCAAATTTGACGCTTGTTAAGAAATCGTATGCATATTATATGGTATATCTTTTTATATGTGATTTTTGTAAAATAGAATTAATAATTTAATGCATAAGATTCAACATAAATTTTATATGTTATACACAATTGTAAATTCTATCATTAACAAGTATAACGTTGATATGTGAGCTTAACAAACTCTTCCATAATCTTAAGTATATTATTCTGTAATAATATGTCGACTTTTTTGTTTCAAACTTATCAGTGGTGTTTCATGTTTCTATAAAATAGATGCTTGATAATAAATATAACAGATTATTAATCTCTATTACTAGCGCATTTGAGCGTTTAAACTTCAAGTAACATTCAACGCATATCGCATGTGATCACGAGACGAAGTACTTGCTTGCTGCTTATACTGCGGCGACTCGTAAACATTTGTATACATGTTGCTTTATTAGTGGCATACTTTAATCACGATTTTATTCAGGATATTCAAAAGATAATAAAATTATTCAAATATAAATATATCGTTTATAAGGTTGAAAAATCCGCGAAGTGGATTATGAATAAATTATATGTTTTACACTCCCTAACTTTGACGTTGCGTGGAAATTATGTAATCATATGGAAATAAATTTTTCGATCGCAATATTTAGCGGGAGATTTCGTTTTTTCTTTCTCATTCTCTCTCTCTCTCTCTCACACTCACTCACTCACTCACTCACTCTTGACGATAGGCGAATCTCGTTTCTTGAGATAGTGCAGACTAATTTATTTAACAGATCCACATAAGTTCCGTAGCGAGAATATTCGAGAGGAAAAAATATCGCGTACATATAATATTATTATATATGTTACAAATGAGTAGCTAGAATCGAGAGCGCGCACGAGCGCTCGTATGCATCGGCGCGCATTTGTGCGTCCGTGCAGTCAAGCGCACGTCAGTTGATTTAGTGTCAGATTGGTCATGGGTTGTCGCCTCACCCTCCAACCCCAGTCGCCCTCTTTCTCTCTTTTCTTCTTTCTCTGTTTCTCTATCTCTCTTTCTCTCTGATCTCCTCTTCGTTATCCTCTTACCGAACGGAGAGAATATAAACGAGAAAAAGACAGAGAGAGAGAGAGAGAGAGAGAGAGAGAGAGAGAGAGACAGAAGAAGGAAGGGAGGGAGGGGAGGGGAGGGGAAAGGAAAGAAAAAAGAAACAAGTATTCTTTTTTTTCTTTTCCTTGTATTTTTGCTTTTTTTCTAGTTTGTAAGAACGCAACTCAAGATCTTTGATCACCCGACCGACCATCGAGAGACCTGATCATACGCTACCCCGCATCGAAAAGAAACCGATCCCTGTCTCGATACTCTCTTTTTTTCGTTCTCCAACATTCTCCACGGAGATGATGCGATCATACCTGCTGGATACAGATCGTTAGCTACCATTTCTGTCATGTCACAATCATAAGAAATTTTTCAGAGTTGTTAATCACGTTTGTGTATGTTTAATTGTTATTAAAATACATCGATTTAATCTGATATTTTTATTTAAATTTATATTTAATAAATTTATAATTAAATAAACAACATTTTTATTTAATTAAAAATTTTGATTTTATAAAAAAAATACAATTTTTAAAATAATGGAGTTAAAAAACTGTTTTAATAGTATTTTAAATTTATATTAACATTCAATATTCTGTTTGAAACTTTTTTCAATGAATGATGAAGTAGATTTGTACAAATGTATGTGCATGTATATGTATAAAATATGTATAATTTTTGAATCTGTCGTAGCACAGATTTCAAAGAAAAGGAAAGGAGCCATTATTACTGTTAATTAAGAAATATGATATAATAGTATTGCTCTGTAGATTTTGTTTGCGGTATTATTAGATTTACTATGCAAACAGAACATTACGCGAGTACTTCGTTCACGTCGCATCTTTAAATAAAATTATATCATATCCTACGAGCGAATACTTGCGCAAGTATATCGACAATCGACGACGGAAATGTCATGTTACGCAAACCATATTCATCAGTTTATAATCAATCACATTGCATCTGCTTGGTATATCAAAGTATAATTTCGCCGTGCAATAATTTTATTTGGATCATCTAAATTCCAACGTTTCGATGTGCTGGATGTGCGTATTATTACATTAATATTCGATTTTATAATAACTGTCTTCTTGATACTATTTGTAGACTACTTAACTGTAATGTCATTGACAACATGCGCAATGTTCACATATGTGTGTCAGTTAATTCTAATTACACTATATATATTTCTCAATAATCATTTTTAGTTTTATTCTGATTCATAACGATCGACATATAGCACATATTTTGTCATATATATTTATCACTTAATTAAAGATTTAAAAGGAAAAGAAAAAGGTATTCCATTTTTGATAATACTATATGCATAATAAAAAAACTGTTTCACTGTCGAATGTCTTGTTGCTTTTGATTCTAGATCTAACATTTCAATTGTTGATGAAACCAGCCTAATACCTACTTTCTGCAACAATGTTAATTTTTATTTCCCACGGAAGTCTTAAATAATTGCAATAAATTTATATATATTATAATATGTATTATAAAAATTGAGATATATGTTATAATCGTGCTGGATTAATCGCGAATCTTTTTTTAATAATTCGGAGCAGATGGATGAATTCTCGAAAAGAAAGAAAGAAAACTATTTGCTGAACTGACAGGTCGAATGCATCCTACAAACCTTCCATCGATTTCATGATTTAGGGTATCGGTTTGAAAGTACCACTTTTCTGCCATTCCGTGCTACCATCCGATCTCACAAGTCATTTCCACACCTAGGTATTAAGAGTTAAAACGAGAGAAGCGGCAGAGAAAGAAAGCTGATACTGGCACGAGCAGTCGATTGGTGAAGAGATCCCAGCTGTGCGCCACAAAATTGCAGCTTACTATCGGTCACAAACGCTTCACAAAAGTTTAATCATGATAATGGGAGTTCACATGACAGAACAAATTTTGCAATAAAGGCAGCGATGGTTCTAGAAAAAGATGAGAATCAGTTATAATTATTAAGGATACTTTGGCTTTTACACACTGTTTAAATGATCATTCTTGCTACAGACTTTTACTTTTTTATAATTTATATTACAAATGTATTTTTTTAGTAGATAATTTTTAGGCTTCTTCATAATTTATTATTAAGAAATTAATGATATAAATAATTAGATACAACATAGTAATAATTTCTTAAGTTGATTATTTAAAATATTGCATTATGTTTAAAAGCCGTCTTCCAAATCTTCATTTCATCTAAAAAATTTATACACGATTTTAAAGACTTGTTCCAATTTCTCGTTTCCCGTAATTAGATACAATTCGGTTGAATTTAGACATATGAGCGTAACAGAGAACTGCGTCGGTCAATAAATATCTTGAATCGGGATGTTTCGACGATTATAATTATGTTCAGGTAGATAGTTGCATTGGAGAAGCGAAACGAAAGTCGTCGGGATCGCGGCGGGAAATAGAATGAGAAGAAGGGGGATGATGGTTTGATGGACAGGAGGCGTCTCAGGGCGGAGAGGGCGTTCCGAAGCCTTTTCGCGTTTTATTCATTCGCCTGCTGTCCCTCTTCTCTCTTTTCTATAGTATTTTCGATCCGGCTTTTCACCAAAAAAATGGTCAAAGAATATCACTAATTAACAAGCAGCAAGTGAATGGCATTATTTATAAAAATTATATTAAATAGAGAAATTCAATTAGATGCTTAGACGTATGATGAAAAAAATACATATAGTTTTGCAATAATTAAAAATTATTATCACGTTTATACTTTTGACTACAAATATTTTATAACGTTTATTACAATGTATATTACAACTTCCCCCTCCCCTCTCTCTCTCTTCCATTTTTACACGAATTTACATTGTTAGTGATGAAAATTATCAAAGAAACAAATATTAACAATCGGATGGTCTTCCGCTCAATGAGTGACTAAAAAATGCGTTAGTCTGTGCAGTGATGCGGATTACGTATAACGGTTTGCTCGCGGTCAAAATGGATGAAAGATGATTCGCTAGCGGTTGGAGACTGCATGACAAATTATCAATAACTTTACCGTAAGTCTAGCAAGACGGTCTGGGATGGGGGTGGATTGGAGGTATGGGAAGACTAATGATGAGATTGATGTCGACCACGCCATAGGAATGTTGTAAGGAGAGCTCGACGACGTGCGACAGTGACAACCTGAAAAAGTTCTTTAAACGGACACGCGACAATCTAGTATCAGAAAGCGACTAAAAAATTCGTTGGATGTACATTATATTTACAGATAATTTTCATTATTCTATTTCTCACAATGTATAGGTATCTGAGATTAATAATTCAGATTTGCACTAAATATTGTGATATAAAAGAAAAACATTTCACGTTTTGAAAATTGATTTTCCGTTTCTAAGAATTTGTATATTTAAATATTTAGCTCCGTTTCGTGAAATAAGTTATACGAATAAAGTTAATAAGTTTTATTCGGAATAAATAGAAAATCGGATTGTAAATCATAATTAATTTTAATTTAAATGCCATAATTGATTTTCACTTATAGTCTTTTTTTTAAAACGACATATGTTTTAGATTAATATAGAACAGAAGCGAATAAGAATTAGAGATGTCAGAGTTTTTTTTCACTTAAATAATGAGTTTCACTTAAAAAATGAGCTCATTCCACGGA
>Ga0157363_1007980_pt1 | contig 10049 bp, 6 predicted proteins | sample AttsexASBM1_FD_111477 | JGI IMG/M metagenome (GOLD analysis project Ga0157363, IMG submission 111477) | Fungus gardens microbial communities from leaf cutter ant in Ribeirão Preto, State of São Paulo, Brazil - Atta sexdens ASBM1 | ecosystem: Host-associated > Fungi > Mycelium > Unclassified ...
ATCGTTTCTCTGATGTTAATCTTTTTAATTCCAAATTAAAAATATCGATAATAGCGAATTAAACTTATTCAGAATTATTTATTATTAAAAAATCGAAGCGAGATAAAACAATTGTATTGGGTTGTCCGGAAAGTTCGTGCCGATGTTGAAGGAAAATTGAAACGTAGAAAATTTAAATTTTAGTATACATTTATTAGTATACATTTATACATAAATTATATAGATTAGTCAGCACGAACTTTCCGGACAACCCAATAGAATACTCGCAGGCGTGTACGTTTATAAGGTTCCACCTACTGGAATTTTGAAAAACATCATCGGCAGAGACGCGGCGATAATCGATGTCTCGAGTCTCGAAGATGTTCATTGGCTTCATTGCTCCACGCTCGATTTGACGATGTGCCGCTAGCTCGTAGCAATTGACGCACAGGCGGTCGTTCACTGATGGTGTTTCCAAAACTCATCGTACCGTCGAGTTAGTCGTCGCGAAATCGCAAAATGCTGTTCCACTGTGATATATTTCACTTCAAAGTACTTACGTTCGCGTGTCTGCTGGTAAGTAATTACGCCGTCGCGTTGCCACGTCATTTGACATCTCGCGAGGTGTCAATTTAATAGTTCTCTATTAACGGAAGTCACCCACAATGTATGTTTCCATTTGTTTTTTATCTCCCAATTATTATTTATCTAAACACCTTACATAAATCAACAATCTGCTTCTGCCTTGTTGTGTTTATGCAGCGTAACCTCTACCGTTGTAATACAATAATTTTGCATATGAAAAAATACAATCCAATCAATCTACACATAAATTGATTTAAAAAAAAAGATCTTGCATGATCTATTGCAAAATGTGAATTTAAAATATCCTTGCATACTTTCACATTACTGAAACGATATTTTGCAGTTAATAGCATTCTTATTTAAATGCTTATTACTGTAATTCTATAATATTTATCATTTTGTAATCTATATTTATAATAGCTTAAAAATCATCAGGATAGAGGATTTATGATTCAAAATAAAGGTCGTATATCGATAAAAGTAGTAGTATTATATGTATCTGACAATGTTTAAGTATTCTGTTCTAAAATATATAATGCATGACTTACTAAAAGATCAACTTGCATGATATATATTAGTGTCTATATTCATAGTCAGGTCTTATATTTAAGACTTCCTTAAATTTATCTTCACAGATATTTTGCGAATTATTTTATTTGTTACTGAACATCTAAAGATAAATTTAAGGAAGTCTTAAATATAAAATCTAACTATGAATATTCATATAGATTTTAATAAAACAGAATGTATGATGCATAATTAATACTGTGTATTTCTAGATACGTTTGCCAAACAATATAGCAGAGGAAGTAAAAGAAGGTGCCCTTTCACTCACAAGTAAAAATATTGACGAAACCTTAGGTAAAATATATTATTTAGATGATTTATATGATTTATATGATGTGTAGTAAATGTTAATGTTAATAAATATAATTGAATGCAGTACCTACTTTTTTAATTATTAATGTTTTGCAGCTGATAATGAACTGGTCTTTATCAACTTTTATGCCCAATGGTGTCGTTTCAGTAACTTATTAGCACCAATATTTGATGAAGCTGCAGATAAGGTTAAAGAAGAATTTCCACAGTCTGGAAAAGTAGTAATGGCCAAAGTGGATTGTGACCGCGAAAGTAAATATATTTAAAATGTGACTATAAAATGCATATATAAACAGATATAAGTAGATATAAACAGATATAAGCAGAATTTGAATATTAATTTATATGTATATTAAATAGATTAGATTTTATATGTATACATTTAAATTATTACAAGTATTTTTTTTTCTTAGCCTCTGTGGCATCTAGGTTTCATATAACCAAATATCCAACGTTAAAAGTAATAAGAAACGGTCAACCAACTAAGAGAGAATACAGAGGACAACGATCAGTAGAAGCATTCCAAGAATTTGTCAGAAAACAGTTGGAAGATCCCATTAAAGAATTTTCCGACTTGAGGGAGCTTGAACAGCTTGACGATAAAAAACGTATGATTATAGGATACTTTGAACGAAAAGATGTACCAGAATATGAATTGTTCAGAAAAGTTGCCACTAATTTGAAGGATGATTGCCAATTTTATGTTGGTTTTGGGTAAGATTCTTTTTATTTTTGATATAAAATATTATTGTAACAAAAATTTTTCTTTATAATACAAATATTTCTTTAAAAAAATGATATAGATGCAAAAGAAATTTTTTTTGCTAACATAACAATATCATATAATCTGCATTTTAATAATTATAATTATAATATTTTATTTAACAAGCACATGTTCCAATCAAAACTGTGAAATTGGTCAGCATTTACATTTGCTGTAAGTAAGTGGTATACATAAGCTCATGGCTTTTGTACTGAGTATATACAAGATTATATTTTTTATCTTTTTTATATTATTTATTTTCTGCATAATATACAATTTTATTGTATTTTTTATAATCTGTTAAAATTATATTAGGTATCATTTTTTTATAGATAAGTTTTTCATATATGAAGGTACACAGTTGAAAAATTATTAAATTTAATATATACTTTACAAATGATTTATTCAAATTTTTATGTTAATTTAACACAAGCTGAATAATAATAATAATTTTGATATTTATTTTTCATTTTTTAATCATTTATTTCAATTTTAATTTTAAGAGATTTTATTAGTTCAATTAAATGCTTTATTTATATTATATAAATTGAATAATATGAGAATATTTCCTTTTATAATTATATTTCTATATGTTTTTAATGTGTGACTGAAACAAAATATATTTACTACTGAATAAAGATCTGTGATTTGAATATATTGAAATACGTAGGAATGCAAGTAAAGCAATGCATCCTCCTGGAGAACCTATCATTGCCTTCCGATCAGACAAAGCTCTATCTGTTGAAATGGATGAAACTTACAAGGGAAGTTTATCAGTTTATGATGAATTAAATGTATGGGCGCAGGAGAAGTGTGTGCCATTTGTAAGAGAAATAACATTCGAAAATGCTGAAGAACTAACAGAGGAAGGCTTGCCATTCCTTATATTGTTCCATGCTCCTGATGACTTACAAAGCGTCAAGCAATACAAATATATCGTAACTAAATCATTATTAAGCGAAAAACGTATGTCATTCTATTTTTGCTTACATTATTTATATTATTTTCTCGTAAAGTTTCAAATCATGATTTGATTTTTTTTTCCAGAGAATATAAATTTCTTAACCGCTGACGGCCTGAAATTTGCGCATCCATTGCACCATTTGGGGAAAAGCACAGCAGATTTGCCACTGATTGCAATAGATAGCTTTAGACACATGTACCTATTCAATGATTTCAATGACATTTTTGTAGAAGGAAAACTTAAAGCTTTTCTGCAGGACTTGTATTCTGGAAAGCTCCATCGTGAGTTTCACTACGGTCCTGATATTACTAATAATGAAATACCAGTTACTGGAAAACAAGTAAAAACGCCTACAACGCCTCCAGAATCCGCGTTTAAAAAACTGGCGCCAAGTAAAAATAGGTATACAATAGTTAAGGATGAACTGTAATGAGATCGAGCGCAGTACAGTGGAATTTTCGTAATTAATTTATATGCAGTATACTAAAGAAAAAGTGAATTGCAATCGGGGATTTTCCAACATTCGATATATTATATATATTATTTTCGTAGTGCGTTTGTAACGCGAGTCTTCTCAGACCTCGACGAATCTGTTTTCCTCTCCACAATTTATTCTCTCTATACTTTTCGTGGAATGAAATTGATTTCTTGATTTATTGACTTGTTATTTAATTAAAAATGTCAATAGCGATTATTTGTTAATTATACATGATTTTCACATCCATATAGACAAGATACAACATAGCAATTTATTTTTTATAAAAAAAATCTCATGTGTTTGTACGATTTATTGTCGACAAACAAACGACAAAGAACAGAAAGTTCTTTTCTTTTTGATAAAATATGTCTGTGGTTCTTAAAGTAAGTTGCTGAGAACATTTTTATATTGACTGTGAAACTGTGCATCTACCAGTGTCAATAATTACGTATCAGATTTTTTTTACATATATTATAAAACAATCGTGCAACTTAATATCGTTTATTTTTACAATTCCGATATAAATGCGAGATGATCTTTATATGTAAATAGATTTGATTTATATATCTCTCCTCTCTCGTATCTCATCTGTTAGAACTTTTAGCACAATGTTTAGTAACATTTATATGCGATCATATTCGTCGAGAATCCGAAGTGTAAATGTGTTCGAGAATATACAATACTATCTAATGCGTGTATGCATGCGTATATTTTTGACTGTATTGCATATAGGGCAATTGTTTCTGAATGAAGTGTATAAAAGAAAAAAGGAAGAAAATGTGAGAGAGAGAGAGAGAGAGAGAGAGAGAGAGAGAGAGAAGAGAGAGAGAGAAAGTACTTTGTCTATCACATGATTCGAGTAAATGAAATCTCAGCGTGCCCTCGTAAGATAGTCCTAGGATGCATTATTGATTATTTGTATGATTGATGATATTGTTTTGCCTGTTAATAAACAATTTCTAAGTCAATGTTGCGTTTTATACATTAATTATATATTAATTATAACATTGGTTACTTTTATCCATCTTTTCTCCACATTTAATCTATTCCATATTTCTTAAGATCGTCCTTTTAAAAGTAAATTTCGCGAATTATTATCAGAAGTATCTCATGAAATGTTTAAGGTTGTTATAAGCTATTTTATTAGGCATCATTTTGCCTAATTTTTTTTTATTCTGTTCTTTATTTTTATTCTTGAGAAAATAGCTCAAAATAATTTGTCGCAACCAAACACATCTTCCAACAAGGCTGAAAAGTCTCAATGATGAATGTAATTACGCGACATTGAAAAACAAAATACATGAATTTCAGATAGAATCAAGGGAAAAACAATGGAATTAGAGAAGTAAAAATTTGAAAATTTAGCATAGAAGTACTGTAAAGAAATCTTTGACAGAATGGCAATTGCTCAAGTACTTTGTCACAATTTTACTATTACAAATTTAATTATTATCAAGTTTATGTAAATACAATCGTAATTTGATAAATATGCTTTGTTTTTACAGAATAAACATAAAACAGAAAAAGAATGCATGAGCGGTGTACTTGATGTAAGTATATGCTAATATCTCAGAATTATATCTTATGTAATAAGATTTAATGATATAATTTCATTTATACGATGAGACAAAAATGAAATTGGAGAAAGAGAGAGAGAGAGAGAGAGAGAAATAAAAACAAGGTCAAAGGGCAGAAATTCAAAAAATAAATAAAAGAAAAAAAAAGTTTGAACAACAACAAAGTATAGAGCATATAAAATGTAAATATCACAAATACAATAATAATTTCATATTTTTAATGCAGAGAACTATGAACTCTGTTACTTATTTTTACTTACTTATACTTACTTTTTACGTCGACTACAGATTATATAATAAGTTGTAAAAACTTCGTAGAAAACCTTCCTTGTATAAGACACAACATAAACAATTTTCTTAATTGTATAATTATATGACTTTCTTTCTTCTTCATATATTTTTCTTCATTTCTAAAGAAGATACTCTGATGATAGATTAAAATTCCCTAACCGAATTGAATAGTGCTTTCGTTCATATATCTAATATGTTTCGCAAAAATGACATTTATATGCGTAATACAACATTTTATTTCCAAGATATTTTAATTATTGACAAATTATTTAATATTACTTTAAGATTTGTCGAGTTTTGCTTTCTTTAGTTTGTATCTCATTATGTGGCCTCTATCAATTTTTGTTTGGAACAAATTTGAAATAGAAAATCACATTGTTGTTTAGTATCAAATTAAATATCTCTAAATATATTAAAAATATTAAATTCTAAACATATTTATATCTTTAGGGTATTCAGCTTTTCTGCTACTTCTTCACAATAATATTGCTCATTGTTATCTTCTTCCTCTTTTCAGTAGATTCCTTCGCAATTTTTTGCAGGAGCATATCATTTTCTCTCTTCTTCTGTATTGCTAATTTCAATGATTTTTTTTTTATATTCTTGCTTTTGTGCTTCTTTCTTTTTCTTATTCTCTTCTTGTAATCTTTTTCTTTTTTCCTTCAATTTCTTCTTGTCTTTTTTTCTTTTCTTTATTGCAAGTTTCTCCTCTTCTGCTTTAAGTATAAATTCATGATAAAGTACTTCACCATCGAGTAGTTTATTCTCCTATTAATTTTGATTAATTAAAACCCATACGGTTAATGTTAGAATATAAATTTATTATTTGTATTAATTTTAATTAATTTTTTAATCTGTTATTCTCGGTTTCGAATTCGAATAATCTAATTGCATTTTTAAAATTAGATTTCTTCTTGAAGACAATTTTTGTCATAACTTGATATGATTACTTTCATCATCTTCTGCTTCACTTTCGGACGTGATCGGTTTCATTAAAAATATTTGTTTACTTTAAAAATACAAATTATCTTCTTTAAACACATCTTCTTAAAACACAAATTTTATGCTTTAAAAACAAATTTTCTACTGTAAAAACAAAAATGGGCGCGCGCACGTAGAAAAGATGAGCTCATGGGTTACCAGGGTTGGGTAAGTTAAAGTTGATAAGTTAAAGGATGAGTTCATGAGTTACCAGGGTTGGGTAAGTTAAAGTTAATAGCTTCTAAAATTAATAAAATTAAGTTAAAAGTTGAAGGAATAAAGAATTAACTTAATAAAAGTTAAGTTAAGATTGAATTAACTTAAATTTGAAAATAATTTAGAAAAAAATTATTTTTAGATAGAGAATATTCTAATTTTTTCTTATAATAAAATTACTTTAAATAACACTTAAATATAGATTATTAAGTAAATTTAATTTTATATTATATTTAACATGTAAGTTACTTATATATAATAAGAGTCACACTATAAGGTGTTTTTGTAAAATCTTGCAAGAAAGAAGGGTATATGTTTGCATTATTTCTCTTTCTTTAACCTTTATCTAACTTTCTTTAACTTTTAAAATGACTTTAAAACAATTCTTCATGTAAGATTCATTTCATATTTAGTTGCTAAAATATACATTTATTTATTACATGATCTATTATTATTTATATCTACAATTAGTGTGAATTGACAAAACCTAGCAAATCAATAAAAACTGGCTATCGTATGGCGTGACTCTTGTTTCAGAGTCTCTCATATATTATAAAATTATTGAACTTCTTCTAAATTAATTCTCTAATGTTTAAGATTTTATAGAAAAAAAATATTAGCATTAAGAGAGGTAGAAAAATTTTTAATTCAAAAAAAAGTTAATAAATTAAAATTAATAATAGTAATTAAAGTAGGATAGGCTTTATTATAAACTTGATGCAAGGTTACAGTCAAAAAATGAAATTACGAAGGAATATCCATTATAAAATGGCTGTATTTAGGGGCAACTCGATTATACATGTATTGCATTTCACCAGTACACAGTGTTCACCACTTTTTATGTTGTGTTATATTATAGTACATAACGTCACAGTAACATGGTCGTACGTTTAACATCACATAACACACAAACACACATGCATAAACAGACATACAGTACTCTTTTCTGAATTCCTGTCCTCTCTGACTTTTCTCCCCTCTAGGACGAAACGCGAGTAGAATATTCACTTGAAAAGTCGCAGTTAATAAACAGATTAAAAAAGTTACTAAATAACGTTTTAAAAAATGATAATTAAAACAGACTTATTTTCATTATTCTATTCTCCTATTTCACGTAATTTTGTTTCTTTAAATTTCGACTTTAATTATATTAAAATATCGTTATTTTGTATTCCTCTAATCCTTTGATTATTCATATAATATTTTATGAATGATAGCTACAATAGCCAGTCTTTATGGCTTAACTATTTTAGCTCGCACTATAATACTGAATTTTTATTAAATTTTGATTATTAAGTCAAAGTTATCTCGAAAATTATTGAGTGCATCTGCTGCCAAGATAACATATTTTATTTATACTTGTTATTAATTTACTATCGCAGAATATAGATATATATTTTTACGAATTTCCTCATTAATCATTATATTATTACGAAGAAGCCAATTAAATGTGAAAATAAGAATAGCATACTCTTTATCTCATTATTACATACATGTGCGTTGAATGCACTCAACTGCGTATGGAAAATCATAATTATCATCTTATGCGAATAGTTCTTTATTTACATTTAATAAATTGATTCTCAAATAAATAAAAAAATATTGGAAAATGAAGCATATAATTGAAAAAATTCTGAATAAGATAAGCTCAATTAAAATGAAAACCCAATTAAGAGATTTATATACCAAATACATATCTATAATACCAAAAAGCTGCAGTTATATTGAAAATGTAACTGCTCAAGTGTTAAACGCTTTGAATAATTACACCAAACTCGCAACAACAACACGGATACAAACCGTTTGGGAAAGTCGCTCACGATCTATAGGAAACATGTCGTATAATTTGCGGAGTAACTTTAGCAACGCACAACATCAAGTAGTACATACAAAACAAATAAACGACAAACGTATTCCTTCTTTACCAAATATGCTCGTATACACGCATTAAGTCTATCATCGTAAAAAGTCGCGTTTAGGCCTGCTTGTCGCTTGAGAATATGTTTCGCCATAACGCAATAATATAACTATTTAGATATTCACTCTAGAAAAATAACGTCATGCATATTCCTTATCGCGGATATTCGACATTACAAACGTTTCCTCTCATAGCCTTCTTTTCTTTCTTTCAAGTAAAAATATAAATATTTCGTTCACAGCACGATATAGCTCTCCATGTAGATCCATTTATTGTTTTCTTTTTTACCCTATTCTTCTTAACGTCCTCCGATTATAATCTTATCTTCAATCACAACTTGCTTCGTTATTATTAGTTTACTTCGTGCGCCTCCTTGCACCGAATTTTTCAGAATAGATATTATCTTCAATAGAAAAAAATCGCAACTATAAGAATTATCATTTTTATTAGAAATATAATAAAAAAATTAATTTATAGAAAATGAAAGATGAAATTATTACGATAAATAGTTTCGCTTTAGTTTCTTTTCGGTTGTATCGTTTAATATAATTAATTTTTGTGATTAATTACTTTTCTATAACTAAGATTATAAATTATTTAATTAATTATTAAATTTTTTTAATAATATAAAAATTTTTTTTCTTTTTTTAATTGCTAATTGATTTCTAGAAAAATAATTAGCAGTTGTGATTTTTTTCCACTAAAGATGCAAAATATATCGATTGCGCAGAATCCTTATCAGACGTTTTCTCACTCTGTTAACTAGACTGAAATATAGAAATACACGCACATATTTGTCCAGTAACGTAGCTTGTACTTCCCATAACGTTTAACAAAGTTGATGAAAGACATTTCCTTATTACAACTAGTTTGAACATCGTTATGTCTCGGCCGCGGTATTGTATGATATACGATTATTGCCTGCTCCCGCGATTTTAATCTAATTTTTATCTTGCATTTAGGCGCAAAGAAGTTTCATCACGCGGCTAAAAAAAAAGTCTTTCTCGATGAAAAGACAATCACAAAGAACGAGCTCTCCGTTGTTACTGGCTGAAATTAATGTAACAAACTGCCTTTTATCGACGCAAAAAAGCTTCTTGAAAGTAATTGGTACGAGCGGAGAAACTAGAAAATGACGCAACTTCTCAAACGACGCCCAAAAGATACAATGTTACAAAAATGTTGCATGCCAAGCATACGATTTCCCACGTTGCCTACAATCACACCCTATAAATCGTTTCGTAAGAAAGCGGTGTAATATGGACCGATATAATACGACAAAATCGCAGATCCTTAATGAACGGAAGATCGTGTCGCTTAGTAGCGACAGCCCTCGCAATTATATATTATAACCAGGGAAGCAACTCGTTACTTGTAACGAAGTTACAGTTACAAGTTACTTTTTGATAACTTTACTG
>Ga0157363_1007981_pt1 | contig 10049 bp, 2 predicted proteins | sample AttsexASBM1_FD_111477 | JGI IMG/M metagenome (GOLD analysis project Ga0157363, IMG submission 111477) | Fungus gardens microbial communities from leaf cutter ant in Ribeirão Preto, State of São Paulo, Brazil - Atta sexdens ASBM1 | ecosystem: Host-associated > Fungi > Mycelium > Unclassified ...
TGGTACGCAAAAGCATTGTATTAATTTGTTAATTAATTTGCGCAAAATAGTTAAATACTTGCCGAGTTAAATCGTCCTTTACTGTAATACGTTATATTTCCGTTATCATTCTTTTCACCGTTTTGATAAAAAGGCATTACTATAGAGCATTGTTTAATCAATGTTTAATAGCACGAACATTGATAATATTTGTAATAATTTTTTAAATTAAATACAAGTTTAATCGAAGCTCCACCAAGCGCGAAGAAAACCATCAATGATAAACAATTCGAAATACAATCCGTGCACTATTCAGGATCTGACAAACGGAAATGGGGTTTCAATCGGGAAAAGATATCCGCGGATAATGTCATGCTATCTTAAACGTCGGTAGAAACGAACGTGAGAGGATTTGATATTCAGCGCTCTTGAAATAACATGGGATTTCAGCGGAGATTTTGTGTCAAGTCGGCAATAAACACAGCGATCGTTATAAAGTTGTCGCACAATCACCTTCTTTTTGAACGCTATTGACTGTCCGCCACTGTCTCGGTTTTTCGGGCTTTAACGTGCGCATTTAATTTACTGCCCGTCCGTCGCACTGTGAGTGCGTTGGACTTATACAGGTAAATAAAACTAGACAAGTGGAGAGAGAGAGAGAGAGAGAGAGAGAGAACAAGAAAGAGAGATAGAGAGTAAGACCACCGAGACTCCTAACTTTCTCAAAAGGGCTCCGACGCAATTTAATTAAAAAAGTGTATTTTCCAGGTTGCTTTTTCCCCGCCAGCTTTGATCATGCGCGCTGAAACTCTTTATACATTTTATTCTAGTGGAAAAACAAGCGTCGGCACGAGGCGACCGGCTACGGTTTTTCGTGGAGTAGCGCGATTCGTCCGTTCGTCAGCTCGCTTGTTCGCGAAGCCGCGGGGAAAAAAGCTTGTTTATTCGCGCATATATATATATATATATATATATATATATATACACACACACATATATATCTATGAATGTTTCATGCAATATTCTTCCGCATACATAACAAGGTTGTATGATAATGTGCGGTCGAGCAGCGGAGCTTATCGCTTTGGATAAATTATGCGTCGCTCTTAACTGCTCATAGAGAAAAACTTTTCGTTCATCGATCGCGCGTGCTGCATAAAAACACATAGGAAAAAAAGAGCGGATGCTGAAGATGCAAAAATTTCTATCTCAGATTGTTTCACAATTTCGTACAGACTTTCTTTTGACGAAAAGCGAGGAAATTCTTGGCGACCCTACCTTTCACAGTCTATTTAAAAGCGAAGACTTTCTCCACAATTCCAACAGCGACGTTAATTTAGATTTTAAGTGGAACGATCCTTTAACTCATCAATAACTGTCAGTCTTAAAAAGGAAATAAATACGTTTAAAACTTTCTTAAGAATGTGTATGCCTACATAGTAGGAGCAAATAAGCTACATCTTTTAATGCAAATCACAAAAAGAATTTAATAGCTAGAAATTGACAATAAAATATCTAATAACAAAAAGAGAAAACAAAAGAAATAAGAAAATTTTCAGTAGTTTAATCAAATTTTCTAATATCTTTAGTTAAAGAGAAAGTCTCCGAGTTTTCTTGACGTTTGCAGAAGATTGATAAACGTATTATGGAGAAACATCTTACCCTTTCACGTCAAAGAGACGTAAGGAATGAACATTATCCGAATAATCACTATAGAGAAGGATTGCGGTTGAACACCCGATCGAAGATGCAACTGTAGACAGAGGTAAGTCTCGATTTATGGCATGGCAAATTATTCCTCCGATTACTGGTATCGGTGACCCTGCTACTGTTGATGATTAGTCGACGACGGATGATCTCGATAATTGCAGCGGAACGCTTTGATACACGCAAGGAGAACGCGTTCCCATTTACGGCGGAGAACGCGACTCGTTAGTGTCGAGACGAGATCGTAGAGTCAAGCGTCGTGCACGAATGATAATTAGCTGTACAAAGATATAGAGAGAAAGAGAGAGAGAGAGAGAGAGAGAGAGAAGAAGGAAGAGACTGAATTCTCTGTTGTACGAGCGTCATAATAATTACAGTGCTCGCGCAACAACCGCGCGAGACGATGCCGGGCACCGGAAAAGAAGAGTCCGTCTTCCAAATTGACACGCTCCTTTTTGATCCGTCACGGTTCTTTGTGCGCGCTCTAAGGGAACTATACAGGGTGTCTCGGTAAATTCTGAACGTAAATGTCCGTTAAGCGACGTGAAATACACTAGTTTTCTCTTTTCTTGTGGGAGTTATGATTTCATGAAGATTTCCTAAACAAATAGGCAAAAAGAAGTTGCGACAGCCCCTTTTGTATTTTACAAATGATCTGCTTACATCTCTCATTTTTCTCTTAATCATGTTGAATTCTAAAGGAATATTATATAAAGGATAGGGCATTATTCTCTATTGTCATCGGCAAAGTCTTTTCTAATCTTTTTCTAATCTTTCGCAATCTTTTTGGTTATTCGTAAAGATTGTACAAAAATGATTGAAAAATGTTGAATAAAGTTTCTTATATAAGGAACTTTCTTATATAAAAAACTTCCTTTTCAAGAATATTAATCGAATAGTTTACAAAGGAAAATATATTATTAATTTTTCAATTCAAAACATTATTTTTCTAGAGAACTAATTGCAAGTTGAATACGAAAAGATTTTATTTAAAATTTGTTTTGTACTTTCTCACAAGAAAAATTTTTATTTCATTCTTCATACTTTATTTCAAAGTATTTTATTTAAAAAGAATTATGTATCCAAAATATAATTTATCACAATATTAAAAATTAAAATATTGTGAAGAAAGATAAAAGAATAATTTTTATCGAGAAACAAATTAATATTAAAAAATTCATCATCGACATTTTCGATGCCGTTGAAGGATATCTTGTACTATTATAATTTAAACATGTATTCACATAATATTTTTCGAAATGAACCAAGTTATCAGAAGAAAGGAAACCAGATCGATAAGTATGTGTTTTTAATCTAAACAAAAATCGCAAAAATTTGCGATTTTACATTGCAAGCGGATGTACACAAAATCGCAAATCTTCGCGTGCAGACGCTTTGGCCGATACTAAAAATGAAAAGCCTACAGGCGATAGGCCATGGTATGCTGTCCAGCAGGTGGATATCGACTGGAGAAGATACGAGAAGGAGGAGGCGCAAACGAGAAAGATCTCGATTATTCAACATTGAGATTTGCAATCGATGTTCTCTCCTTTCTGCTGCTCATTATGGATGCTGTACCATCCTTCTGCGCGTGCGCAAATCTACGGAGGATATCTCTTCTGATTCTTCTGTTCCGTAAAGCGTGAGTCGATGGAAGAAAGAACGATGAATCAGTGGGAATGACGAAAATATCGTGGGATCTCGTCGGCGCCGCTTCTCACCAATTAACTTGCAGACATATAATAATGAAGGAGGCTAATATCGATATTTTATCATTTATTGATAATTACGGAAGAAATAAATAAGAAACTGGAGTTGAAGAAGATATATGAGTGAGCAGATAGTAAAAAAAAAAAACAAATTTATTTTTAATTTTACCAATAATATGACGTCACAATTAATAATTAGAAATATATTATTCTCTATAATAATGTAATGCGAAAATTTTTTGTTAGTAAATATATGATGTATGATATAATTTTATGAACTATGGCTTAAAATATTCTTATTTAATTATTTAATAGTTTCGTATAAGTTCTTTGTTAAATAAATACTGTAATTGGCTTGCTTATTACCTTTCTTGTTTGAACAGATGTTGAAAACTGTGTGAGATTTTCTGATCGATTTAACCGCTGAGTTATATGATCCAATGTATCAAAAATACAGCAGCGGATTCAACGACTGTTGAATTCATCGGTTTGGGAAATACTGGGGAACGATCCGGCTTTTCAGCGAGCCTGTCTCTGCGGAACATTGAGACAAATACATCCGTTATTGCATTTGAAGAGAGAGAGACAAGTCGATAATCAAATACGTGGATGGAATTGAAGACGGGAAGAGGAAAACGAAGTTGTGTACATTTGTTTTCTCATATAAAAATTCATACTATCGATGCGTAAACATATAACAGAAATTCCACAGCATTTACAATGCAATGCAATAGTAAATCGTGTTAGTAAACGTTGGAAATCCCTTTTCTGGTAACGTGCCAAAAATATTTTGGCGTTATACTGACAGTGCTTTCATGCAAACCTTATTTCACCTTTGCTTTGTTAGATAACACAGCGCGAAATGTGATTACTATTTACGTTATATCAGTAACCATTGTCAGTATCATTTTCTAAATTTTATTATAAAATATAGTATTTTTTAACTATCACAATATTTCTAGCTATTTAAATATCACAGATTAAAAAAATATTTCTTGATGTTTGTTCGCAAATGATACTTTCTTTTCTCTTTACTCTCTTTATTTTTTCCGCTTTTCTGTGTTAAATAATTTAGAACGAAAACAAAGCGTATAGGATATCATTAGACGACCAGACAGAAAATATTTTTGTTCTCGTAGCGTTCTCGTAGCACAGAGAGCAACAGAGAGACTACACGAAAGTAATGTCGGCGCGAACAGACGGTAAGGTACGAATTATCGGGTACGTCATTAGCACGCACATCCGTAAGTAACGCGGAGAGTTTGCGAACGACTAATAAGAAGCTGAAAAGTGCTCTTGACAAAGTATCGTTCGTGAAGTCCGCAAGAAGAGAAGGAAGAAGCAGCCGATCGTCGTAGGAGCGTCTTAACGCCGTCGTAGTTATATCGGTAGCACGGACAACGCGTTGCGATGCGACGAGACGCCTTTTTGCTCGCCTGCGATTTTGCATACTTAAAAAGTTTCAACTTCGCTTTATAACAAGCTTAGGACCTGCGCACGGTTAACGAGGAATGATTTACCGCGTTCCTCGCCATATGGCACGTACGGTATCGCGCGCATACATCGTGTCCACGCGATGTGTGTATATAACTGGCGCGGGTGAGAGAGAGGAGGTGACTGAATAAATCACTGCCGAGCCGACCGGCACACTGCCTAATATGATCGCGCCTAATAAAGTTGGCAGCCACTAAATTTCCTTAATTCGACCTCTCTCTCTCCCGTGCACTCCGCCCTTTCGATCAGTTGGCCGGTCCGCTCGGTTAACCGCCGAAACGATTTAACAACGTAATTTGCCTGACCGAATTGTCTCGCGACAAATGCGCGTGAATGCCATCGTCTGATGGATGTCATCTCGCTTGAGCTATCGAGGATTTCGAAGAGATTGAAGAGCTGAAGTCTATTCGTCCGACACGACGTAATATACCAGAAAAATAATGATTCTGCGAGTCATTAGGGAACGAGGTGGAATGCTGAGATGGAGGATTGAAATGGAAATCGATCAAAACGGAGAATTAATCAGAGGATTAAAGTGCGGAGCATTAAAAGCAATATCGCGAGTTACAAATGATATCGCAAATTTTACATTTACATTTAGAAGTAAATATATCTTTTAAAATAGTTTGACTCAATTTTCTGATTAAATTTAATTTGTTAAATTTAATCTAATAATAATGTAAAAATTGTATTTTTCTAGATACGGTTAATTAAAATGATGCAGTAACTTTTCGTTCGAGCGTGATCACATCACAGTTTAGTGATTAATTATAGCTAGAAAAACACTATTTTTATCATCAATTTTCATCATCAATTTTGATCATCAAGTTAAATAAGGTTAAGTCTAAACTGCAGTTAACCAGGAAAAAACCAGGCCTTATAAAGATATATGAAGTTGTGTGTCTATAATAAAATTCAATTTTCAACGGCCTAATAGTTTCGTTTTCAATGCATTCGAATTATAGCATTTTGCTAAAAAAATAAAAAAAAAAAATTGACTTTTTGGTCTAAATTTCAGGATGTTCACAGGAAATAACCGTATATCAATTTATCATCAATTTTGAGACACCGTGTGTGTTCTCATGGTCTTCTAGCATTTTGCATGCTTTCTTCCTTTTTCTTCGAAAAAGGAAGAAAAAATATAAGTCTATGTGTCGAAAGGAACAGACATAACCGCCCCATTTGGCACACAGACCTATTTTTGATCCTTTTTGCTCCCCTTTGTGCCAATATGCTGTTTCAGTTTCTCTGGGATTTAAAAATTACCGTGGCCGACGTGATATTTCACGCCGTCATGTCTAAACTATCGGGACTGACCTAGTGACCATTCTCGACAACGGAAGGTTCACGATCTTTTCTACGCTTCATTATGGCATTTTAGTATCCGCCGCGTACATAATCATTGCGCGTACGAAATGGTAGTTGAAAAACTACTGGGTGGCACGGGTAAATATGCCGGCCGTGCGAAAACCCGAGACACCCTGTTCGAACCTGGCCGTTCATTCGGCTGGGCAACTAACTCAGTCACGTGTATTTACATGGGAGATTTACGTTGCACGCTACCGATCCCCATTCGCGTATAGCTTCGGTGCATTAACGTTGAAGTTGCTGATGAAGAAAACGCGGCGGCGGATTGACCCTTTCCTTCCGCTTGGTAACCTTCGCACAACCATATGATTACGTTCCTCATCATTTTTCTAAACCGAAACAACAAATCTCTCGTTTTCTTGCCAGAGTTCCTGCATTATTCAAACGTATGATGAATCGAGTAATTAATATATAGTACTTAAATAAAATTTCATTAATTATTTACACCGTGATTATCTCATATCTCTCTGAATGGGTCATATCTTACACGTCTGAGTCCTGCATTGTTCAAACACATGATTAATATATGGTACTTAAATAAAATTTCATTAATTATTTACATGATTGTTTCATATTTCTGAAATGAAATTTGCACTCTGATCTTTATTTTCTTTATGTTAATTTCCGTAACTCTTCTCCCAAGCTTTCTAACTGATATTACAGAGGATGTTCCCGCAACGTCGTGCTCGACTGTGACATCATAAAATAACATTAATCGAATTTCGTAATTACTCACAATATTCGCCGTCACTTAGAGAAACTTTCTTGAAGAACTCTCGAAAGTCTAAAGTCATAATTTGCGTTTTACGTTTACTTTACAAGAACTTATCGCGAACCTCAAATTCTGACATTTCAAATGCATCTCTAATACAATTTGTAATTAATTTCTATCTCTCATAAAAGGCTATCAATTCATCTCAATTTATCAGTAGAAAATGCAAACGTGAGAAACGTTTTCAAAAAATGAAAACGTGATACCCTGAAAAAAATACTAAATTTTAATAATATATCTTTATATTTAATAAATACTTAGGTGACACTATTCAAATTTAAATTTAAAATATTTTTTCTCAGTAACTGTAAAAAATTTACAGTATAAACTTTTCCGAGAGAATTAACGAGATATAAAACATACTTCAGTGAATTGTCATTGCAATTTCCATCACTTGTCTACTGATTTGTCACGCTTTGTAAAATCGATACCACGATCTTGTGGCTATCTTTTCAAGCTCGGCAAATTTGCTGGAGAGCCATGTACTATACGATTCGCGATATCAAACGAAATAGTCGGAAAAGGATTTCAAGGCGTCGACGTGAAATATACGACATGTACGGGCAGAAACGTATGGTAGGGTTTCGTATACCCTCTTGATTTAGACACGATGATTCTTGCATTTCATTTTGCCGTAGCGAAAATCGCGCGTATTGGCAGTCGGAAAGATTTATCGAGCGGTGCAGGCACCTGGTATCGATAAATTATTGGAATTGTAGTTGGCATAAATAAATGGGTAAATTACCGCAAGTGTAACAGTTATGATTACAGCGTTTTAGCAAACAGCGACATTTTACAGCGATATTGAAGCGATTAAATCCGGCGCGTGATCCGAAGGCGACTAGTAGAGGTTCGACCCGTTTTTCTTTCGAGCTCGTTGTAATTTTCAATAGGAAAAGAATACGAGTAATTGACGTGCGGCCTTCAATCCTCGTTCGATACGCGGGAAAGATCGATCTGAAAGTATAATTTATGGAAAGTTCGGACTGCGTGGTAAATTCCTGAAATTCTCTTACTATCCCGCTTCGTAGGGATCTTCCTTCATCCTGCAATCCTACATTCTCACTCGTATTTTCATCGATTCCACCACTTCCGCGCCGCTCATTCGTCCATGTCTATTCCAGCTCCAATTTGTGACGTCCCCGTCGGATTTGACGAATGTCGTGCAGAGGTAAACGACCTGATATCTCGAGATATTAGTAAATCGAAGATATCTCTCTCTCTCTCTCTCTCTCTCTCTCTCGTATATCTTCTCGTTTGTGGAAACAACGTTTCGCTTCACTTGCGGCCACTTAATCTCTCTCGTTAATTTTGCATTACGATGTAATGCTCTCTACAAGCGCAACCGTATAACCCGCGACCGGCATTTTCCCTATCTATCTCTGTCTCTCGCCGAAGCAATCTTCCCGCGAGCATCGAAGCGTGCGATTACGATTCACTTCATTCTTCGCGTATTCCGCATAGCGCAGAGGTGCGTTTATGCAGCGCAAGCGAGTAGACCCGTGTGAACGAACTCGGTGTGAACGGAATTTTGAAATTGTGTATTCAAGAGTGACCGAACCTCATCCAGCATAAATCCATTGGATTCATAGGATTCCAATGCGAATCGAACAATTCAACATTTTTGACATTTTGTTATGCTGGTATTAGGTAGTAATATCCATTTAGTAATATGTGATATATCCAAGATGTCCCAGAATCATATGTTGTACAATACGTTCTATGAATAAAAATAGGAGTAAAAATATTATCTCTGTATTAAAAAAATTATGATAAAAAAACAGAAATACATTCACTTTATTAAACATTTTTAAACGCTCCACTGTTCTTGTCAATAATGAGTCTGACATAAATTCTGAAGAACAATTCTTTAATCTTCTGACATCCCTTCGATACTGTCATATTCTTCTCCGTTAAATTTCTGTTCCCGTTAAATTATAAAGCTTTGGAAAAAAAAAGAGAGAAAAAGAATATATATCAAACGAGAGTGAATATACGACAGAATCTAATGAAAGGATCGATGTGGCATTCACTAAAATTAAACAAGAGCGGCACAAAATTCAGCGCTAAATTCAATTTTCCAACGTCAGACTTGCATTAAAAGGGATAATCGGCATTTTAAAATAGAAGATTAAGCAAAATTATTTTAATAATAGATGAAAAATCGATCAATATGCAAAAGCATGTGAATTATTTTCTTTTTATTATAATTAATCCTACGGATGTCGGAAAATTTGTAACACTGTTATTGACTCTGAATCTATCAAGATCGAAGCACAAACTTTTACATAACGCATCATTCATAAGACAAGCGCATAGGTGTAACGCACAAACTTGTTCATGAAGCTTTATATTCTCACCTCCAAGTTGTTTTACAAAAGGCGATTAGTTTTTTTTAGAAACTTTTAAAAATTTATTATCCGCACTCAGCGATTCTTCTGATGCAACTCTATACACGTGTCGATCTAGAACATGAAACTGTTTATTGTCTACTACATAAAGCTACGTTCAGTATGTCAGCATTATGTATAACGCTTAAAAATTCATCCTTACGAATTTTTCGACACGTTATCCATTATATTTTATGCACTATGCAAGATCCGCAGCGAAAAATAAGTATGGAAATGAAAGACTCTGATTGATTTACTCCTTTATGCATTACTCGTTATGCAAAAATCTGTGCTTCAGTTTTAAAAAACCTATTTAATTTGATTAAAAAATACTAAAGAACTAAAAACATAACTCTGTAAAACGACATAACTCTATAAAAAAAGAAAATGTGTGTACAAAAAAACATTGTGTATTTGTGTTGGAAACAGTCCACTCATGTCCTTGTTAATCGTTTGTGTTGAGTTTTTTAACACATTCGAGTTAATTTAACTTAATGTGATTAAATTAACATGTATTAATTTAATATGAATAACATAATATGATTATGTTATTTAAGGATTTTGTGTTAAATTGCTATTCAACGTTTCTTAATGTCAGAGTAATATATTTTTTTAAAGAATAAGTAATAA
>Ga0157363_1007982_pt1 | contig 10048 bp, 6 predicted proteins | sample AttsexASBM1_FD_111477 | JGI IMG/M metagenome (GOLD analysis project Ga0157363, IMG submission 111477) | Fungus gardens microbial communities from leaf cutter ant in Ribeirão Preto, State of São Paulo, Brazil - Atta sexdens ASBM1 | ecosystem: Host-associated > Fungi > Mycelium > Unclassified ...
AGAATAGAAAGAAAAAAAATAAAGTGATAAAAAACAAGAAATAACACAGTAAACCGTACACTGTAAATTAATCTTAATACATTTTTGGAAAAACACTACATTGGTAGCAGCTCATTTGCTTATAAAAAAGTGTCACAACTTTAATAAAAGATGAAACTCTTAAAAATCAGACACTGAATTTTAAAAACTCATGATACACAGTTTTAATGGAAAAAATATAATTAAAAGTATAACAGGATGGAGATAAAATAAAGTTATAAAAATTATGTACATTCACTCGTAATTAAAACTTCTCAATTTAGAAATTTAAAAATACTTCACTGAAACATTACTAACTTAGAAATGTATTACTTGTATTAATACAGCAATATGTAATAATATCGTAATGTATTTTAATAAAAAATTAATTAATTTTGCAAATGTTAAATAATGTCTACATATTATTTTTTAATTTTTATTGGTATAATTATATTTTCTTTTCTATTTTTCTCTTTAATCTCTTTTTTTCCATCACTTTCGCATTTTTGCATATCGGGTGTTTAAAAAATCGAGTGTTTTTCGAATTTTTGACGCGCCCTTCCAAGGGTTCGCTTCAAAAGCGATTTCCTAGGGATTCTATCATAATCGAGTGATAGGCAACCCCGGAAAGAATCGCTTTGATTATCCACATTCAGTCGTGATTGTCATGATTCGCGCGTAGTTCGTGCAAAGTAAAGGCTATGGCATACAAAAAACTTAAAGTAGTAAAACGTAAGCAATAACCTAACCAATCCAATTTATCCAATACATTGATTTCCTTACTGCTTACGTCTTACTGTCTTAAGTTTTTTGTATGCCGTGTTTGTATGTCTTAACGAAGAATGGAATCATCGACAGTGAGAAGTAACGACGTCGCATCGATAAAGCGAATAAACGCATCCGTTTGAACGATCGAATGTTTCCATCGGTGATTTAATGTTGAGTATCACGGTAAGTCTTATGCCTGTTCTACAATAGAGATCGCAAGTCATAAACCGTAAGAAATGGGCCAATCGCAGTTGTATATGAAAAAAATAATCGACTACGATTGGCTAATTTCTTATGGCTTGCGATCTATTATAAAACAGGCTTTATGCGTCTATAATTGGCGTTTTTCAGCAAGTAAGTCAGACACGAAATACACAGTGAATCATTTCATCCTTTAACGCAAACAACGAGAATGTAATGATTCACTGTGTCTGACTGTGTCCTTATTGGAAAACACGCAATGACAGTAGCAGTAGCGGATAAGAGTAAGAAATTGACCAATCACAATCGAATGTGAGAAGAATTATCGACTGTGACTGGTCAGTTTTTTACTCTTACAGCCTCATCCGCTACTGCCAACTGTGTAAATCACGTATTAAAACACAATAAGTGAGTCTTAAGGACTATCATTTTCCATAATCCCGGATCTACAATAGAGTTCTAAGCCTTAAGTCATAAGAGAAATGAACGAATCATAGTCGATTATTCTTCTCGAATTCGATTGTAATTGGTCAATTTCTTACGACTTAAGGCTTAAAATACCTATATCCGGGGTGATGCGTCATCTGTGGAACGTATAGAACAAAAATAATTTTGCTATAAACGCAAAAGGCTTGCAAGATTTATTTGTCTAATTTGTTTGCTGTTTATAGCAAATAAATTTGTATATTTGACAAATATTTTGAATTTGTTGCAAATAATAATTTTTGTAGCGAGTACAAAAAACATTTTTAAATATTTGTTTCACCTGCAAATAATTTTCGATATCCATATTTGCAAGTAGAATTTGTCGTCATAGTATAGGATTAGCATTTATAATAAATTTTTTCTTTTTAAGAAGCTTGATATAAGAAGTAAGAAATTGATTAATCACAGTCGAATGTAAGAAGAGTAATCGACTATAAATAGTCAGTTTCTTAAGGCTTAAAGCTTATTATACTTATTATGTTTCGGGATTAATGCTTTGAAGCATTTTTTGATCGGTCAATCGTAAAATTTTCTCTTCTGATTGGTCCAATGCTTCGAAATATTTAGTAGTAAACTTTAATCGCACCCTTAATTGCATAAAAAAAGAAAAGAAAAGAAAATCATGCACATAGAGCCATATATTTGATATAGGATTACCTTCCTTTCCACAGTTTCATAAGAGGCACCATTATTTCCCGATTTCTCGCGAGTTCTGGAATTTGATCTTCGAACGATTCTTTTATTTTTATTTTTTTTCTTTTACATTCTGACGCGAAAAGTTAACGTAACTTCTCTCGTGTCGTTCTGAGGACGCATTCGTCGAAACGACGTATAAACAAGAGGTATTTCTCGATCTGCTCGCTCATCGTTCATAAGATCGAAGCTCGAGGCGGCTGTCTGCGTGTCGCGATTAATCCTCCCACTCCTGAATTATACCTCTCTTTAATTTCCCCAAGAATCCAATATCTAAATAGTTTTAGTTAAATTTAATTAGCGCAACACGTCGACAATATTTATTATTTTTAATTTAAGTATCTATCAAAATAAAGACAATAATTTAACGTGGTTTATTTTATCTCATTATTAATGCACGAAATAATCCGTCGAAATGAGAAGTGCTCCGCCAATTGCATAATATTGTGTATCGATAGGGAATGAGAGGATTAATGATAAAGCGGAGAGTCGTGTGGAAAATACGAAAGGAAGAGAGAGAAGGAGAGAGTACACGAATAATTAAACCGCAACCGACCGCGGACGTTAATTAGTTGCATAGCAATTAGCAGTAAGTGACAGATAGATGAACTTTATATTATCGTACACCTCGCGCTAGAACTTGGCGTAGCACGAGTTTTAACTTGACGCGCTAATGTTATGCACTTTGGCGACGATTATTATTATTATACTGCGCATATGAAGGCGCGTGCCGATATAAATATATAAATATATATATAATTATATATATATATATATATAAAGAATATATTATATATATGAGAGATGAAAGGAAAAAAAGAAAATGTTGCTAGCTAGCGTTGTAGACGATACAAAGATGGCTTTAGTGTATATAGTTTTGTAAAGTGTTAATTATAGTGAGGAGAAATTTATGATTATATGTATAATATATACATAAACAATACATTGCGAAAACGTATGAACTCGTACGTTTTCCAATTGGTATCATTAATTATGAATTCTCGTTGGCGATTGGAGAAGCGCGTGAAATTGATGAACCGTCTCATCGTTTCGTTAAACATAGCTGCATTATTAATATATCGCAAGGCCGCGGGGAACGTTGACGATTACGTATATAATATGTGATATACGCGTGAAAAATTTTAAGCTGTCAATAGAATGTCCTAATATTAAATATTATAGTGCCATTACACGATTTTCTTCGTCACTCACCTCTCTCGCGTTTCACAGAGAGCAGGTATATTGCATTATTTCTATTTTATTACTTCAAAGTCCACTTTAAGTAATCTATAAATTGCGTAACATTATTATACATTCTATTTATAATTTTATATGTCGTATTTAATACGAAAAACATTTGAAGAAGTAATATATCTATGGAATATTCGCATATCTGGAATATATATTAAAATATATACATTTTTAAAAACTGAAATATATCATGCATAAGATATAAAATTATAAATAGAATTTTAGCTTATGAGAATTCGATAAATCATGAATTTCTAAGCAAAGTGGATTTTACATTTATAGCGTATCTCAAAAATTTTCCAGGAAGAAGCAGCCATGAATAAGGTAAGAAAAACATTCTCGTACAGAGAAACTTTCATAGTATTATCCATATAGAATACTTTTCATAATAAGCTGTGAAATTACGCGTATTACGGTCAGACTTTTATTAATTCGACGATACTTATACACATTCACATCCCACATTTAACGCTGTATGTAGAATGTCAATATCAAGCATGGTTTACAGTTTCAATAACAGTTACAGCGATCACTCGGACAATTCGACGGATAACGCATGCAACGTCTCAGACAATATTGGTCTGCTCCAGGTTTATCGGCGATATCTCCAATAGCATCGCAAGTGTTCCTGTAATCATATTGAAACAAGAATCAGAGAAAAATTTTTGAAAATACGAATGCTAAAATGAAAGCCATAATCATTTAATTCTTTAATCCCGCTGGTCCGTTTAGATCTATTTAACAAAATGTAATTTATTTTCTGACTAATATTTAAAAAATCTTTTTTCTGGTATTTAATAACTTTTTCTGATAATGTAAAATCTTTTTTTGCGAAAATTATTTATCTTTTATTTTTTAGAGCTTTTAGTCATATCTACCTAAACAATGATAGTATAATAAATTTGACTCTCAAAATGTAATTATTCTTATTAATATTTTATTAAAAAATTTTTTTCTCTAGTATTTGATAACTTCGTTTATTATCGTTAAAATCAATCAAATTTCCGTGAAAATTTTTTATTTTTTATTTTTTAAAGCTTTTTAATCATATTGACCCAAATGATATGATCGTAGTAAAGAATAGACTAGCAGAGTTAATGCAATTCCGAGTCAATAACAATTTATTGCTTAAACTCGCGCGCCGATCAATTTAATGGATACTCACAGGCAGTGACAGACACCAGGCGGACAGTTTGACGGGATGCGAATGCAATTCACTTGACACCAATTGGTCATATTCTGCCTGTATCGATAAGCCGCAGTTGGCTCGCACACTTGAACTCTGAAATCATGAAACCCATGCACGTGCGTGTCGTATCGACAACAATTGAGCGTTTGACGCTGACACGCGCGCGAATTAACGTATCCTTTTAACACAACGATTCTCACCTCAATGGCCGTGCGAACGGCGCGGTGGAGTATTTCGGACCTATCGAGTACAGCTCGTAAAGAATATTCTGATACAAAAACCGTGGCGGTATCCCACCGGTACTGGTGACGATACTCACGTCGGCGCAGTTACGGAAAGTTTCTGGTCTTCCACATCCGACAGCTTCCGTACCGTTTTCACAAGTGCCCCACATGTTTCCTGATAGTAAAACAGACGTGATAAGAGATCGTCCTCAAAGCGACATAGCCCAGGGTAGCAAGATTAGCCAATAGTCATTTTGGGTCGGAATCCATAGTCCGTTCTTAATCTCAAGATAATCTCAAGCAATCTCTTAAGATGCTAATATTCTCTGATTGATTCATGATATTTCAAGCACTAGCTTAAGATCATCTCGAATGAGCAACGTCTATGGATTCCGCCCTTGATATTTTGATTAGTAATTCAATCATTTCGAATTGATGATGTCATGTTACCTACACTGTTAAAAATTTCATGAAATTTAATGTACTTTTAAGTTACACAATTTGAATTTAATTTCATGGCATTACATTATAAATTTAATATATTTATAACCGAAAAGAATATTGCGTACATGTGAAATTTAATGTATTTTTCATGAAACTTTATGAAATTTAATGTACTTTTCATAAAATTTTATGAAATTTAATGTACATATTCATTGAAGTAACTACTGTAATTTGGTTTTCAATTAAATCATTCATTACTTTTAATTTCGTTTATAACCACGAGCTTCATTTACATGTAAAGGAAGCATTTCTAACAGTGTACTTAAGATATAATAATGACGTTATCTTTTTGATTAATTAACGATGTAATTTATTTATCCATTCTACGATATCCCAAAAGAACATATAAAAAGTCAACAAAAAATCAAAATGATTTAATTTTGAATTTTTCTTAACTTCTCAATAAATAGTCAAATTTTGTAACAAAAAATCATCATTTTGATTGCCGTCAAAATAAAGTCAATTAACTTTCTCTTAACTTGGTGCATTTCTTAAGGTATTTATAACGTGACATCGATACACTTTGACATCGATGGCCAATTAACAACGTACTAGTAACGTTATTAGTGATCAGTTAATAACCTCATTCATTTATGCTGTTAGTAACATGAAAATAAAGACATATTTTCGACATTGACTTATGACTGTAACAAGTCCATGGATGGTATTATAGTCCGTTCTTATTTCAAGACTATTTTCTTAAGTAATGTCTATATCTTAAGTAATGTCTTAAGACGCTAATATGGCCCTCTGATTAGTTCGTGACTTCTTAAAACTATAATTAAGACAGTTTTGATTATAAGATCTGACTATGAATACCGGTCCCATGTCATTTTTATAATGTTTGAACGTCACCTTCGTCATAATTAAATAAGACGACATCTTGCTACCTGGAAGAAACGAGGAAAGTAATGCACGATAAAATTTCGTAACCTGTGTAATAGTTCCACTGAATGACGCATTGCGAGCACGTTATGTACGATGGTAACGTTACCATATACTTAATGATGCCTTTTTTCCCTGTGTCGTGCGGAATCTCAAAACGGACGTCCTGCGTCCCGGACACGTACAAAGGATAACTGTGCGATTAAAATGCATTAGCGAAAGCAGCAGTTGCACGTACCAGTTGTAGAGATCACTTACGAATCGAAACACTCTTGAGTTGCTTCACGCGACGGATCGTTATTAGGACAAAGATACATCTCGAATCTCCCATAATGATTGGCTGTAAGTTCGATTTCCACCTCGATTTCCTTTAAACAGATTATACTGATATATGTATAATAAAACGCGTATCATAAGTCCACAAAAAAGATACTGAAAAAAATACTGTTGTATCAATAGTATCATTTTCATTGAAAATAATTTTGTTTATTCAATGACTTTATTAATGAAACTGCGACAAATGTGATATATTATATATTATCTTGTTTTAATAAAATTTTATTTCTTTCATTAATACTATTGTTGAATCAATGAAATTATTTTCAATTAAAATAATGCTGTTTACAGCATTGTTTTTCAATAAAAAAGAACAGTCAAAATAAGAGCCAAATGCAGATATTAGAGAACAGAGAGTTAAAAGTTTATTATTAAAATATCATATAACAATTGCGAACGTTTTGGCTGTAATTTAGGTTTTTTTTTCAATGCAATAAAAATTATACAACAAATGCCTTTTTATTTTGATTTTGATTATTATAAGTTTCAGCAGGTGATATTTTCTTTCTAAATACAACGAAAATATAACGAAATAATTATGCTAAAATTGTGCTTTAAAATTTGCATGCATTACGTTGATGTGCGAAAATATCAAAAGTTACATTACCTGCCCCAAGGTGTAGTGTCGAACGATGATCCCATTTGCGAACTCACCACCGGCTTCGTGTGGACGCTGACTCGAATGATATGCGTCTCCGCAAACGCCGCACTTGCCTTTATTCTGCTCCCAATGTACTGATGAACAATAGCCATCGTCAATATTAGCTTTAACGCCGAACATCCGCGATGATTACAGCGGATTAATCGTAACTTGCAAGAACGAACCTGCGTATCCACCGCAAAAAAGCTCATTATCATTGTAATTGACTGGATTCGGATAGCCGAACCGCCACATTGCATTTCTTGAAGGCGGATCCATTAATCTTCCATGGCCGTGGACGTCGAGTATCTTTTCAAAGGTTCGTGACAAAAGGTAGGTTTGAGAGCAAGAAGTAATTCAAATAATTGTGTAAAAATGAAACTGTTACTCTGCGCCTTGCTTCGATCGTGCTATACAATGCAATGCCATTAAATGAGCGGCCTCATTAACTTTTACTCGCGTGAGTGAGATATTAAGGGCGCGTCTGTGAGAAAGTGCTGCGAAATGGCGAATTGTATGAGGTTGGGCGTATTTAAGGAGTATATTGAAAAACGAGTTGGTCGAGCTTTCATTGGCAAAAACAAGGCCTTTCGGACTTTCTTAAAATATATATTCATAAAAAGGTCTTTGTGCGATCGAGAGAGTGGAAATTCTTTTAATAATCTTAATGTCATTCACATAATTTACAAAAAAAAACAAAATCTTACTTGCTTGAAGAAATGTAATACTACACACACGAGCAGGATATTGTTTCGTTGATGCCTGATAATCATGTTTTCCTGAAACCATAGTATTTACCACAATTAATAAAGTATTCCTGTTTATTCGTGTTCGGTCGAAGAGATTTGATTTTTAAATAGTGAATGAATAATACATGTAAAATATAGTATAGAAAAGCTATCATTTTTTATTATAGACAGATAAAAACTCCATTACGGAACAAACGAAACGATGCAGTGCATCATTCAACGTCGAGCTTTATGTTAACTCGGTCAATTATGAACTTCGTATTCATCTCCCATTTAACTCCTATTAGGAGAAGTTTTCAGGGGCACGAAAACTTTTCCAAACTTGGAATTAGACATTGTGACCAAAACTTCAATCGCATAGTAATGAGTTCCGTCTTCAAATGATGGGGAATGAGATTATAAAGAAACAAGATCGTGCCGAATGTCCTTGAATCAGCTGGTAGAAGCCAAATCTTGCGTAAGAAAGTGAAACAACATGTATTGTGCCATTGGTATCGTTACGACAACAATGGCGGAACGTCATTGGCGCTTATGTCACATATTATCAAGCGATACACGTAGCATAGGATTAGGATCGGCGCCAAGGATCGTCCCGGACATTTTTTCAGCAAATAAAGAATATAAATTTTTATGTCGATTTTTAGAAGAAACTCTAATAGGCTTATCTTTGGGTCATTTATGTCCTGCGCATTTTTTTTCTTTCATCTATGTACAACAATATTATATACAACAATTGTATATATATATATATACATATATATATATATATAACAATTTGTATAAATTTATTATAATATAAATATACAACTTTCTAAAGACGTCAAAATACATACAAATTGCTTAATAATTTTTATTTACTTGTAAAAGTGATAAAAATTAATGTAGTAAGAGTGCCAAAAACTAAGGTGAAGATTAAGAGTTAATATTCATTTTCGATTAATAAAAATGTAATTATTTGCACATTAGCATATCGAATGGAAATGGAATTCGCTGACATGTACACGTGTTATTGACAGCTGTTTGACACGCGATGAGATACATGGTGATCTTAAGTGACAGCATCCATTAGGCTTTAATATGAACCATTTACAATGTCACAGTCTCAATCAGCTGCTGAATTTGCACGTCGAATTTTGATGAGATAAAATCTTAGATTCATCATTTACGACAGATGCTTTGATTTGAAAATAGAAATAACGGTAAGTTCTCTACAACGTTTTTTAACACGATTATATTATGGTATAACTGTAACCCTTAAATGTGACTAATTTAATATCTAACATATAACAACACTTATAATAATTCTTATAAAATGTTAATATTAAAAGAATTAATATTAACATTTCAAATAATTAATATTAAAATTAATATTAATTGTATTAATCATTTTATTTACATTTGATTTATTCTTAAAGTTATAAAATTATTTTTATTTTAATATTAATTATTTATTTAATATTAATTATAATAATAATCCTTATATACATATAGACATACAATCATTACATACATATAGACTTTATTCTTTGTTGGTCTTAATCTTTTATTGTGTGTAATAAATTTACAGTTTATATAGTTTATATAGTTGAAGTGATCAAAAGTGACTCCGCAATAGCAGGAGTCACAATGAGACACATTCGCCTTGTATTCCAATTAAAACGAAAGATTCAGCGAAAATAAAACAAACCCGGTTAACCTTCGTCGAGAACAGCTGGTCAAATCATAGTGCTAAATGAAAGAGAGCACAGCCAATTCCCTTCGAAGGAAATTCTCTTGGAAGAATTCGCATGAGGTGGACGGAGATGCGACATAATGGAATTCAAAGCTACATAGCGGGATGACGCATAAATCTAACACTTATAACGCAAGGCTGTCTGGTTCTGACAACAATGTTCCTCGCTCCTTCTCGACCTCTTTACTGGACCGTGATTTTAGCATCGAAATTTTTCACACGCAATCGTCAATTTTTAGAAGAAGTGATACTAATCGTGGTTGTAAAATGCGAAATAAATGGGATTTTGACTTTGGGAATAAACATGAGTCGAGTATCATGCCGAATTCCTTCGCGAAGCGAATGACCGAGAACGATTCTGCGAGCCCGGAT
>Ga0157363_1007983_pt1 | contig 10048 bp, 4 predicted proteins | sample AttsexASBM1_FD_111477 | JGI IMG/M metagenome (GOLD analysis project Ga0157363, IMG submission 111477) | Fungus gardens microbial communities from leaf cutter ant in Ribeirão Preto, State of São Paulo, Brazil - Atta sexdens ASBM1 | ecosystem: Host-associated > Fungi > Mycelium > Unclassified ...
ACACACACACGCACGCACACACACACACACGCACGCACGCACGCATGCACACACGTGTGTGTATATATATATATATATATATATAATGTAAAATTTTCAATTTCTATTAAATATATAAGAAAAAAGAACATTATCATTTTATCACAATGATAACAAATCGCGATACAAATCATATCTCACAAAATGTACACGATGTAATGTACACGATGTAATTGTATACGATGAGCACTGAAGTTACAAATCAATCAGTAATATATACCAAATTTTTAAACTGTCTTTATGATTGTTTGATTATCTTATGTCAAAATAATCTTTAATCACAATTTGTTAAATAAATAATCGATTAAAGATATTTTTGCATTACCTCATAATCAGCGTCGTCCATCTTAGATTCGACGTTTTCATCGATACATTTAACGTAGATTGTTGCTCTATCATACTTCAAGCTTTCTAGACGCTCCTGTTCAACTTTCGCTAACATGCAAGCTGCGCACAGGCCTGAAACAATAAGAGATACTTTCGTGACGCTTTCAAAAGGATGAACATTATATTTGCAAATATCTATTATTTCTTTAACGTTTTCTTCAAATTTTCTGGATATTCTTACATATATTCATAACAATATAAATCTTGTTAGCTTCTTCTCCCTCTTAAAAAAAAAAAAATCTTAACAATTTTATAAAAATATAATAATTACAATAACATGCAAAGTAGAGCATTTCTTTTGTAAGAAATTATACGTTCTCTCGAAAATGTCGCAATGCAGCAATGCAAGAAAGCGGGATCTTTGCAGCAATACTACAACTTAAACTTGACGCAGTCCGGCGCGACGCCGCTATTAACACCCCCGGGGGTCAGATTTCGTTGGCCTCGTCGATCCCTCGTCGAGAGAGGACCGGGCCGGCAGTTAGAAAGTCAAGTTAGAGGGTGCGCGTCGGGCGGGTGGGTGGCACAGTGATGTCGGTGGTGGCTCTTATCCCATGTATAATAGATTGCTTACGGCCGGTGAGATTAATACAGTAATTAATAATATACGGTGACCAGGGTGGTGTAAGAAGCGGCCATTGTTGCTGGCCGGACAGCACAAAAAGCGCTTCGGCCGGTCCGGAGCCAAAGCTCGTATCCGAGCGTTACTCTCAGAGCGTTACGTCATGTTCAGACAGTTTTCCAGCGGTGGGAAACGCGAGGGGAGGAATCGTGACCCCGGCTGAATGCGAATTCGCGTCCACCCCCGCGTACCACTAATTACCGGCTCGTAGGAGCCAATAAGAGAACATTGTAAGAAGCTATTTGTCCATTAACGAGTCAAGGAGATTAACGCGGAGCGTCTCGTTCGATGTATTATACTTTCTCTCGCGGTGAGAGAGACTTTGCTAATGAGAAGAATAAATGTTGATCATCGCCGCGAATGAGGGTAGATTGAAAACGACGGACGTCCGTTCACGCAGCGGCGAACTAATTTCCCGTAACGGTAACGAAGGATAGGACGGAAGGACCCGCACGCCAAATGAATTCGAAGGTCTTCCCGTCGAATTCCTAATTACCCGCCGGCGCGGGGATATCTGTGCGATAGGATCGTTTGCTATCGGGTTTAATCGGAAATACGAGAAGCTTAAGCTAATGAGAGATTCGTAGGGTCGCGAATGCAAATCTCTTCCGACATACAATTACAAACAGTAGCCTACCTCTATCGAGAATGTTGGCTGCACTTTTCCGACTGAGAACAGACAATCTCTCACGGAATCAAAGGTACGACTAATTACATTTCATTCACATAAACTCGGATTTTCATCATAAAAGTACTGTGCAGAAATACAAAAAGATTCTCATACAAGCATTTCGAGAGACGAGCAAGTCAACAAAGGGATGATTTTATTGACAAATAATACACAAAAGTCCAATGGTTTGTGTAAGACTAAAGAGCGCTGCAGAGGAAGTTTAGTGTATTTCCCTAAAGTGCTATCGAAGAGCAATCAAACCATAAACGAGTGTCGAAACGAAGCAGAAACTTATACGACGGAAGAAGTTTCGGGAGTTCCGACGAAGAGTCAGATGCCTTCGGATTTTATTTAGACCCGGTTAAACGGCTCGCGCTAAGGACCCTTGGGACTGTAAAACTTTTGGCAAACGATAGATACGATTGTCAAATTATACCGCAATCACATCCCCGAAATATAAGTATTTGATCGATATAATTGTAACTTTCATTGTTATAAAATATCAAATTTAACATCATCTTAAATATTATTTTAATAGGTATTATTTTAATACAAAAATATGTATTATCTTTCTGAATTTTACGAATAAGAAATTTGAGATACAGAGAGAAGGAAGATTGTTTTTTGAAATTTAAAAAACAATCTTCCTTCTCTCTGTACTCAAATTCTTTTTATTTATAAAGCTTGATAATTAACCTTTACCGTATCAGCTACAATTCTCATCCATACAAACGGGAGCACTAGAATCCATCCATTTTTTTCATCTATTCAGAATGATTAAAAAAAATCTCTAAAAATTCATCAACATACTTTCAACTTTTTAGAATAAATAATGGAATTTCATTTTGAAAAATAATAAAATGTAGTATAATTTATAATTATCGAAAAACTCAAAGAAATTTGCACGAACAGGAATCGCTCGGTCACTAGGTGATGGTAAGGATTAAAATCTTGTACGGCAAGGATATTAAAATTTTATTATATATATATACAGTAAAAAAGAAAAAGTAACTTTGGCTAACGATAGTTAAAATAATATGTTATTTAAGTAGCTAGAGAAAAAGATTATTCAATTAGATTTAATTAAAATGTCTAAGCAAGTCTTTTTTTAGCATTGACGGGTCGAACAAAAAAGTGCCTACCTACTAATCAATGTGCTAATCACACTTCAGCCGATTGATGATAATCAATCAAGGAAAGCAATTACAATGTGATCACATTGAAATAAGTAGGCGAATCGATAGGATGAGGTCATTTAATGCGAACAGTTAGAGAGTGGATGGAAAAGAATCGTGAAACAAAATAGGGACGCTAGCATTCGGAGCTTAATCGAAATAAAATATTGATACTATACGGATCGCTATCAAGGGATTTAAATCCCTTCGGAATTTTCTTACAAGTAAATTATTTATGTATCCGTTTAATTATAATCGATTTATAATTCCTAAAATCAAATAAAAGAAAAATCTTTGCAATAAAAATGTGTAAATACATTGATCTTAAATTACTCGGAGTCAAGAAAAACGCACGAATCGCCCTAAACTCTTCGATCAAAAGCGCGTTAAGCGAAAAGACATCGGGTTTGATATTATATTAAAAGGGCTGAACGACTTTCATTCATAACTCCCAAGTCACCCCGTGAATGAAAGATTGATGTTTTCCCCTAACCGTCGTGACTCGACGACGAGAACCGTTCACCCTTCTCGAAATATGTTTCGAATTCTTTGGAGTTTCCGGGAGAGAGAAAAGAACCTGTGTTCACCCCAGTAAGTAAATAATGACTTTGTGTTTTGTCAACTGTATTATTAAATTAATTAAATTTCGCAATAGCTAACAATAAAGCCGATATGCTTAATATAATAATGCTAAACAACTACAGTTGTATAATTATACAGCATGCTATTAAATATAAATAATTAAACACAATACATCCGTTACACAAAAATGACAAGTAGAATGCAACTTTTGATCTTTAGCTGAATGTTCCTAATTTTTTTAATCAATTCGCCCATTAGCGAGCGCCAGTAATTGGCAGCTAAAATCAACGAATCTCTCAAACGTGACTCGCTGCAGGCGTTTTCAATGCACAACATCGACATTCGCGGTAGCGGAGGAAGATCGACGTGGTAATAATGATTTCGCTAACGAACGTCTTCGAGAGCCACAACAAAGTCGAGATCTAATCCTCTTACGGGATGACACCGAGCTGGTAGCAGCGAGGGCACTCGACGGCATTACGCGCGTCTCTTCCGAAATCCGCAAAATGCGATTGTTACCCCGCGAAGCGGAGATCGAGAGAGACGTTTGCAATGTTCGCAAATGAAGTACCCCGCGATGATCAACGAATTCGTTAATTAAACGCGAGATGTTCCGCCTTTACTTTGCAAATCGCTGGATTCGGAGCAACGAACACGCAATGAGGTGTGTCAACCGTAGCTAACGAGCTCCGGTTTTCCTTGGTGCGTGTGTTTAGAGCTCGTTTCTCAAATTACTCGCAAAAGAACGCGAAAGTAATAATTTTCAGCTGGAAAAATTGTCACGCAGCGATGATAAATTAACGAAGATAAATAGAACAGTATTAATATTTTACTGCACCAAGTCATTTCGTTTTATTTCTTTTACAATGAAATAAACAACGATTGGAATACACGCGAAAGAGTACACTTAAAAACTTTCTGCGATGTGAGGGGACAAACTTGGATGGCAGACAAACGCGGCGGTTTAAATCAAGCGATATAGACGATTAGACACCTCCAGATTATCGAGGGTCTCCTTGTGACGAGATCGGAAGATGCGTCCTACTGAAGTTAGAAGAGGGAAGCTGAGAGAGAGCCTTATCCTTGTTTTATCTTGTTTTCCACCCAACTCCCCCGTCCCTGTTCTTCACCCTAGCATCGCGCTTCGCACACTCCACCACTGCTGGAGGACGAGCATCGGTCATCTAGGCGCTCCATTTAATCCTGGAGGAAAAGGACCCCCCGTAGGTTCACCGACAAGTGGGGATCTCCTTCGGGATAACAGAAGCAGCGAGGGAGAGCGTTTCGAGAGACCTAGCAGCAGGATGCGCTAATTCGTCCCTGCGAAATTTGTCCTGCCCGACTTTGCTCGTTTCCTGCGCGATTACGCGAAAATGCTGCTTTTTCCGTTTCCCGCACGCTAATGTTTTCGTTAAGCCTCCCTTTTCTTATCTACATTGGCTGTTATAAAAAAGAAAGTACCTATGCAATCGTCGAGTTGACCAAAAATTAATTTTCGATCTTCGTCCAGAGTGAAATGAAATAAGTAGTACAAACGAAAAATTAGTTTGGCTGATGCATTAATTAAAATAAATAATTAAATTGTAGCAGAAATTAAGTGTATAGAATTGTTTATCCCTTTTGTAATAATATATCAAGGCGGTCACAAATTCCTAAAATTCCATAACTTTTCCATGATTTCCCGACAAAATTTCATAATTTTCCTTAATACTTTTAATAACATATTTAAATTTTTTATCTGTTCGTCCTAATTTGAAAATCGTCAAATATTTTGTTAAAGGAGGAAAATTTAACACACTTATGTAATTATTATTAATGAAGTTTAATTTTCTAGAAAATTTTGCAAAATTCTCAAATTTTTCCCCGATTTTCCTAACCGTTTTCAATTTCCCTGATTTCCAATTTTATAACAATCATGTATGTAGGAAAGGGTTACTTCATTTGATATTAACACATCGTTGATCAGGATTACTTTCCGTTTAGTGAAAGCGCAATCGGTGAGGGTGGTAGAAATAAATTCTTAATCAAATGGCTGCCGCTCTAAAACGACGGCTTGTCTCGGGACTGCAAGTTCTTGAGCGAAAAAGTTTCGGATAGAAGTCAGTATCCATTATAGTGCAGCGACTTTGACCGCACGGCAGCGTGGCTCATAAGGGCATGTTCATTGGTCAGCGGATGTATATATTAAGACGTGTCCGGCGCACTTGTCGCAGGGTGGGGACAGGGGGCTAACAAATGTCTCTCCTGAATCGTTTGACCCCTTGGCAAGTTCAACCCCCTCAGGAAACTAAATCTCGAATCCAGGTCCGTCCCAGTTCCCGCCACCCTAGCCGCACGTTTATGGAAGGACGGACGGTCCGCTGCAACGTAGGCGACCGCATTTTCGGGGAGGGAACTAATCAGCAAATTCGTGTTCTAAATCTAAATCGCCGTCCGAATATTAATTCGAGGCCGGTCTCTCTTACCGCCACCGCCGCCGCCGCCGCCGCCGCCGCCACGCCGGTTTCTGCCCTCGTCTGTCTACCCCGCGTGCACGGTTTTCTTGGTCTCGCTCACTCGTTCGTCATTGGTTTTGCGATACAACCAGTGCCGTACCTACGACATGCCTGATTTGTGATACCGCCTGGCGCCTAAGCGATATTTACGAGCGACGTTTCAGAGAAACGAAACAGCGAGCAGCAACGCGCCGCTTACATTTCTAGAATCAACTTCATCTGGCGTGTAAAGCCGTTTCCCGAAAGATGTAATCGCACAAGACACAATTTACATAATTGTCGGTGCGTAAATCGAAAAGAAATCTCATTTTTTAACTTTATTTTCAGTAAATGTTGAGTATTTCTCTATGTAATAATTGTATTATATATATTACCGGAAAAAAATCTAATTTTATAGATTAAACAAAATACACGATATGAATTTTCAATTAAAGTATAATGAAGCAAAACAATAATGAAGACCCATAATTCATAAGATTCCGCTTAAAGCGAATCACAGAATGATTTCTATCATACATTAATGCATTAATTAATGCATCATTTAGCTTATTAAAATATCTTATAGATCCGTTTTGATTAGATGAAGTTGTTGAGATCTATCTAGTGAATAAGATGTCTCACATTAAGATCGATCCTTTGCCTTGCCAAGGCATTAACAAACGAGGCAACGTTTCTTTCCCTTCGTTTAAGTTTTCCAGCATCGCCATCGTCATCGAGCTGATCGAAGGAGCAACGAGGCACAGAGGGTGGTATTCAATCGCGTCACCTCCGGTTCTGTCAACTTGCAAGCGGACGGCCTGCGACGGGGGTGTCGGGGGTAGTCGGGTGATTGATACGAGGTTGGACGGTGCCTAATGTGCTTCCACGATCGAGGGAAACAGTGGACAGAAGGGGGAGAAAGAGAGCAGGAAAAGGGAATCCTTGGAGGCTTTAAGAGTAGCACGACCAGCTAGGACTCGTTAGCCAGGGCCGTATCAGTCACTAAAAGCAACCCCTCATTTTTTGCGCTTAGCAATCCGTCCCTCTCCCTTTCGCGATCACCCCGAGGCCCTTTCTGTTCGCAAAGCGCGTCCTCAAAATAAGCTAGGATGCCCGTTTATAATTCCTTCTTGCTTCGCGTTCTTGAAAATTGACATCGAGAAATGAAAATGATTAAAATGCTAGAGATACGCTTATGAAATCGAAAATATAATAAATATAACATAACAAATATATTTCAAAACTTTTCATAAATTTTAAGCATTACATTTTTCTCTTATAATGATCCTCAAAATACTACTAATTAAATAGCCACGGTTTTTAGTATTAAACATTCGACGAGAATATGTACCATTAGCTCGACATTTGCACATCCACAAAAATCATCGTTTAACTCTCGACATCTCCATTTAGATGGTGGACTTGTCGGTATCCCAACTGTGATACCGGCCATTCGATTCGCCGTCAACGAGAGGTGAGGTCTTTGCAATTCAGATGTTGTCGTCGGCGGCAACGACGACGGCGGCCGCGTAGCTTGCCGTTCTAAAGGAACCGGAGAAGCGTCTTGACAAATGCCCCGGAAAAAAAGGTGGCGCACTCGCGACCGAAAGACGGACAAGACAATGGGATGTTTAGAGATCCTTCGCGCACACGATAAACGTCGCACGGCGGCCAGCACGAGGCAGGACGTGAACGTCGTACCCCTTCTTGCATCACCAGTCCCCCGAGTGTTACCGTTGGAACCCAATTTGCCTGCCAGACGGCCGACAAGGATCGCTCGTCTGAGGAAGCGACACGTGCCCGAAGAACTTGAATGAATCTTGATCGTTCCTCAAAGCGCACACTCTATTCTTGACGGTACTAGACCAGTTGTATAGAATTGAGATGAATTTGAATAACCAAAGCAAAAAACTTGACTTTAACTTTTTAATGCTAGTTGTAATAAGATTTCGGCATTCCTTAAAAGACTCCTTAAAAGATCGAAAATGTTTTGCCTGAAAAATTACACGGTAGTGTCTCGGCGCTAAGACACTGCCGTGTTCCTTTACGTGGTTTTAATCGTTAGATAGGATGTCTTAAATGTTGACAATATTGTTTTTAATAATACTTGTTACTTGTTGCGTTGTTATTATTTTACAATCAAATCAAACTTGGCTCATTAACCTCTTTAATCACTGCGTTTTTTATTTTATCGATTGAGCCTTTCATTTGAATTTATTACAATTTCATTCTTCACCTCATCCTATGTTTATACAATTATATATATTTTCGACAGATTGATAAGACTTTTAGAATCTATAAAATTCGCAAGATTTATTAAAAAACAGATTGTGATCGACGAAACAAAGACATTTAAGGAGTAAACCCCAAGACTGACACATCGCGTGAAACGGGGGGGGTGAGAAACTTTTGAGAGGGCCATTTACGGCCGTCTCACCCGCCGTATCCTCGGTGTGGCGTTGCTTTTTCTACCAGTTAATTTTCAGGATACTTCTTAATTATAATGAGACACTTTGGGGGCCTGGAGGAGAAGCCAACTGAGAAGATGGGCAGGACGGAAGGGGGTTTTATGTAAATCGGTGGCTAATGTCTTCTGGCATTATTCCTTGGGTTAGGTTGGGAAAGAGGCGGAGTAGGAAGCTCATGGTAGCGACACACACGTACGTTCTCCGTTTATCTGTACAAGATATATCGCTAAATGCGATCCAGCGCAACTTTTATATCACGGTTATTATCAGCGAATATTTCACGCACATGCGGGGAAGTCGTTCAACAATAAAATATCGCGAAACGAAAAAAAGTACATCTATTATATATAGCGGCACATCGTGATATTTAAAAGTGTCACAGTTGAAACCATCGCTTGCAGACTACATCAAAAATAATACAATGTATAATATTACAATCCATCATAATTCTTCATTGCTTGTAAAAGGATTTGTACTCACCAGGATTCGTGGAATAGTCATCACCAGTCTTCTTTATGACAATAGGATAATCAACATCGTAGAACTGCATGAGCTTCAACCATTCCTCCTCAGTTACTATAGTGTATCTGTAACAATTATAAATAATATGCCATTGTAATTCCTGACCATGAAGTAAACTAGCACAACAAAATTTGTGATATTTATAATAAAGTAACTGTAGAAACATGCAAAGAGAGAGAAAGAGAGAAAACACGATTGGACGAGAGCCGTATTTGCAAGATGGAATTTGCGATTTTCCGACAACGCCGTAGAATCCGTAATGCTTTTTGCATCACCTCCCTTAATTATACCGCAAATTAGAAATTTCTTGCTGTGCCACGGCTCCAGCTTTTTGCCCTTGCAATTGTTCGCTCGATCCTGGCATGGTTCCTGAACCTCGTATCGCGAGAGAATCTCGCGTTAGTACGCAATCAATAATATTTCGCGAACTGCTGCGCTATTAATATCCATAATTTCGGAACTGTCTATTTTCGGAGTAAGGCCGAGATTAGGTCGAGATACAATCGCAATTTATTATTAATTAATTGGATGAAATTTGTATAATCATAAACATTTATTAAATATAAATTGCAACGTGTGTAAACAAGCATTTCAGCAGTCTAGACTTATTCGCTCTTCGCAATTTACATCTCGTAATGATTATAAAAATATTCGATAAAAAATATATAATGCAAGACGTATCTATATGAATGATCGATCAATCAAGCGTGATTAAGACGACCGCATGATATAAATCGGTAATTGGCGCGATCGTTTGTCCCTCGATAGAACGGTGAACGATTATACAGCAGCGAGACTCACAATACGAAAGCGAAAGAGAAACCCGAACAGTACGAAACGATGATGACTCGACCGATAATTAGTTGCGCGACATTAATTTCGATTCAGCGCAATATGCCGCGCGGTCTCATTTGAATTTTCACGGGGGCAAAAACGCGCGGACGAGCTTGTCGTCTCTCCTGTGTATTTGCCTAACGCCCGAATAATGGTAGATGCATCGAGGAGAGACGATGAAAGGAGAAGAGGGGAGAAATCGAAGTAGAAAAAATATATACTAGCCAGACTACGCAGCGTTTCATGAATTTCCCTTCCTCCCTCTCTCTCTCTCT
>Ga0157363_1007984_pt1 | contig 10048 bp, 8 predicted proteins | sample AttsexASBM1_FD_111477 | JGI IMG/M metagenome (GOLD analysis project Ga0157363, IMG submission 111477) | Fungus gardens microbial communities from leaf cutter ant in Ribeirão Preto, State of São Paulo, Brazil - Atta sexdens ASBM1 | ecosystem: Host-associated > Fungi > Mycelium > Unclassified ...
AATAATTGCTCAGTAGTCATTCGGCTAAGGGGGGGGTAAACGGACTGTCCGGTTTCGGATGGAAACTTAAAAAATCGGACATTCAAGAGCGCGAAATAATCTCGACTACAATCCCCACTTTATTGTTTGTAAGTGTAATTTATTTAAATCTATCAATATCTTATAATAACACCATTGACCCATGCTATGATTGCTACCATGCTCCGAACTGCGGACCGTTAGACAGTTCGGAGCATGGGTTGAAAACAAAGCTTCGTCCGCTCGCGCTCAGACGCTTTGAAGCACTCGTCTAAGCTCGTCAGCCACGTATGGTGATAGCCCTGCTGTCTCGGGTGTCAGTCGGGAGAGAAAGCGTCGCGCTGACTCTAGATCCATGTCCCTGTTGATTGTCAGGCTGGACAGGACGTACGCCGTGTGGCGAGAGAGGCCGAGGCTGATAAGCTGGATCATCGTTTGCGATGCTGCCCCAAGCTCCAGATATAAAGTCAGTGCCGGTATCTTCGCGGCGTAGGAAGCGTGCCCCGTTGCGGTCAGGGCCTCTTTGAGCACAGCTCCGTAACAGCCCAGCATGTTCACGTATTTGAACCGGAGGCTGCTTTCCACATCCGTCAGTACCTCTCGAATGACCGTCCGGTTGGACCGGTTCTTTCCCTTGCGCTTATGGTAATTGATCGCATCGTCGATGATCATCGGCAGCGGCTCACCACGCATCCAGCGAAGAGCGAGAGGAGCCCAGTACCGATGATGCTGGCCACTCTTCAGCTCAAGATATTTGTGTACCCGGGCAAAGACAGGTCGCAACTTGTCAAGCGCTTCCCTCCACCCCGCGCTCGGATGAAGCGGGATGAGATAGTCTGGACCCTTTTCCGCGATCTTCTCGATCATATAGTCGTACAGTTCTTGCTGCCGGTACCCTGAAATTTGCGGGCTGGCAGCCAGCGTTTCCATATTCAAACCGATCTGATTGTCAGCGGTCGCCAAGGCAGAGGTAATGCTAGCTCGTGTCTGCATCGACAACCCGCTTAAGCGGTCAAAAGTGTTATCAAGCTGACCTTGCCGATAGTCTCGCAATAACTTTGAGAAGGCGGCTTCCAGATTCGGAGTCTCGCCCGATGGACGGTCAGTCGCCGCTATATACTCAAGCAGCTCGGCCGATGTGTCGGTCAGGGCAACCTCAAGCGACGGCTTGATAGGCTCATCCTTTGGCCCGGAGAGCGGACTTGATTCCCATTCATCGTAATCGACGAGAAAAACGTTCCCCTGAAAGTCCTTGCCGAGGCGACCGGCACGTCCCGCGAGGTTCCAGAAATCGACGGGTTCGATTGGGTTCTCTTCCCCCTTATGAGGGTTCTGCATGAACACGTTGCGCGCGGGCAGATTAACGCCTTGCAGCAGCGTGCTTGTGCAGACAATGTAATCGAGATGCCCGTCAGCAAATGCGCTTTCAACAGCGTTCCTCAGCAGCGGAGGAATGCGGCCGTAGTGGAAGCCAACTCCTCCCTCTACGGTTTCAGCAAGCACGTAGCTCGGATGGACAGCCTCTTTCGCAAAGGCAGTCAGCTCCTTGCGAACCTGTACCGATAGCTCACTTAGTCCGGAGGAGGTCACCACTTCAGCAACCGCTGGATCTTGCGACAGCTCTTTGATCTTGAACGCGACGTCCTCACATGCCGCAGGACCGGCGGCATAGACGAGGCTTTGAGAGGCGTTGCCAAGAGCCCAACTCAGATATACGAGCCCATCATAGGAATTATAGATCGGTATCGCGGCATCGATCTCCGCGAGCGGGGTCTTCTCGCCGTCCCGCCACAGCAGCATATCAAACTTCTTATCGTCGCCCGCTCTGCGGTTCAGCAGAATGATGTTCTGGGCGACGGGAGAATCTTTGGTCTTGACCACTTTGACGCTGTCGCGACCGACCACCGTGCCGAAGACGGCCGGTTCTCGAACTTGCGGGGACGAGAATAGGAACTGCATGTCGGGGTGACGCCGTTGCAAGTCCTGCAAGACTGAATGCAGGACCACTCCCCGGGCCCCCTCGCCGATAAGATGCGCCTCATCGACGATCGCTACGTCGAATCTAAGTTCAGGAGCAGTATGAAACAGCACTTGGAGCCGTTCCGGCGTGAGCACATAGATCGGTGTACCTAATACTGTCGACGCAGCCGGTATCGGCACCGTCGTCACCCCGAACCCCTTGTCGAGGCTGGCTGCGCGCAAATCGGCGGCAACTTGGCTGATGAGGGCGCGGCTCGGCACCAGATAGACTAGGTTGGCGTTCGGACGCGTTCGCTTGAGCTGTTCGATATACGCCAAAAAGACAAACGACTTACCCGCCGAGGTGGGCGCGGAAAGCGCCAGCGATGAGCCAGCCGCTAAGGCCTCCCAGACAGTCCGCTGCATATCTGTGAGGACAGCGCTGCGCTCGCCAATGCGCACGGTATTGTCCAGCTGACGGCCGAGGATCTCGTAAAAAATCGCTTCAGTAAGCGTTCGTGGCTCCGCCTCGCCCTTGAACGCGAATTTGATCGCGGGGTAATTTCCAAGTCGCGCCAAGATAAGTCTGGACGCCCCCCTGATCCCGGCGAGGGTTTTGCTATAGGCTAGCGATCCGATACTAATGCGATACGCCAGCTGCCGCCATTCCGCTTCTTCAGATTGGGCGAATATCGTGGCGCTTTGAAGGAGCCGCCGCAGGACTTCTTCTTCAAGCGCGGGGCCGTCAGCGAAGCCCGCGCCGCTCAAAATCGATTGACGCAGTATGGCCTCATAGTCGGCCGCGAAGCGGGGATCGCCGCTGATCTTTTCGCAAAGTCCGTCTACGAAGCTCATGCCGCCACTCCGAGCTTCCCATAGAAGGCCGACCTGAAGACCTTTAGAGACGGGAACGGCAGAAGGAAGAGATGCAAATTGGTTGTGACCGGCAGGCGTTTACTGTAGTGGCGCTCTATCACGCGGCAGGCACTGCCGATCCTCTTCTTGTACTTCTCCTCGAATGCCGAGGCGACTTTGTCGGGTTCAAGCGCAAGTATGCGGTTGTAAGCGGCATATTCAAAGCCAAGCAAGCATGCGTGAACGATACGCTTTTGCAGCGTTAGCTTCGACGTTGAGTACGGGTTGATATAGTCCGCGATCTTCGCCTGAAACGCCGGGTCCAGGCTGTTGAGGTCGGACAGGTTGTTCAGGATCTCAATCTCACGAGAGATCTGACCGGAATTAGCCAGGAGTTCCGCCATGGAGGTGAACGCTGCATCAGCCGCCGACGAAAAACTCTGATATATTTTGGACTCCCCAAAATAGATGGTCAGAAGGTCCTTGGCTTCATCGTAGCCAAGATGAATACCATCCGTGCCGTGCACGGGCATGTTGTTATTGGTCTTCAGGTACATCTTCGAGACCAAGCGCGGTGCCTTAAGCACCCATTCCAGCAAAGCATAGAGGATTAGTTCTCCCGGCTCTCCGCCGGACTCGAGTTGATTCTTCGCTTTGATAAATAAGCTCTTCGCATCGTCGCCAAGTCGGACGATGCGGTGATAATCGAGAGCGGGATCGATCCCCTGCAGCGCATCCCGGACTTTGCTCTTTGGCAGGCAGTACGGGATCAGACAGTCGTAAAGGTATTCGACTAACTCCTGAACCGTCGGGACGCCATCGGCGAAGGTGATGTAGTGGAAGCTACCGGTGAGCCGGTGCATGCCAGACGTCCAGTCAAACGGGACCTCTTTCAAGCGGATGCCGAGGCCCGCGTGATCCTTCAGAAGCGCAGTCATCGCGCCAGCGAGAGCCAATGGGTCATTCACCGACGCAGTTTCCTACAATTGCTGTTAGGTCATTTCTGGCCAAGCCACCCTCCTCAGGCATGATAGGTCAACATTCTTTTCGACTATGCGCAATGAACGTCATGGGTGCCGTGGGGCCGCGACACTGACATGTTTGTACAGGGTGGTTCGGGACACGCCGTAGCGCCGGGCTACATCGGCAACCTGTATTTCAGGGTCACGAAGTAGCACTTTGATCTCGCGGACCTGCTTGTCCCCAAGCTTCGGTTTGCGGCCGCCAGAGCGGCCTCTGGCACGTGCTGCGGCGAGCCCAGCATGGGTGCGCTCACGGATCAGACTACGCTCGAACTCCGCGAGAGCTGCAAACACATGGAAGACCAGCTTGCCCGCTGCGCTGTTCGTTTCGATCTTCTCGGTAAGCCTCTCGAAGCCAATTCCCGAGCGCTCCAACTCAACCACGATCTGCACGAGATCCGGCAGGCTGCGCCCTAGGCGGTCCAACCTCCATACCACCAGCGTATCGCCGTCGCGCAGAGCCTTGCGGCACTGCTCCAACTCTAGGCGCGAAGCGTTCTTTCCGCTCGCCGTTTCTTCGTAGATGACATGGCACCCGGTCTGCTGAAGCGCATCGCGCTGCAAGTCCAGATGCTGGTCCTCCGTGGAGACGCGTGCGTAGCCGATCCGCTGTTTCATTGACACAACCGGGACGTTAAAAACTTGACGAGAATGTTAACTCGACAGTTGAGGTTCGGATAGTCTCAGGCGCAATTTTTTGACATATCCAGAAACCCACCGTTTTCTCGACATTTCCTGACTGTTTGCTATCTGTAGATCAAACTGCGATGTCGCACGTCCGGGATGAGGCGACTGCCGCCTGTCTGCTCCTGTATCACTGAGCAGACAGGCGGATCAGGGGGTAAGCAGAATGTCTGCTGTCAGGTGAGGATAATGAGGCAGCGGCCACTCATGCTGGCGAATACCTTCGACAGCCGGACGCTTCAGTAGCGATTGATCAGCCTCAGCTAAAACGAAATTCTAACGACTGGTATTCTTGAGCTTTATCAGCCTCATAATCGACGTCAGACGTTCGCGAGAGTGAAACACCGAAATGGCGGATAAATATGAAATCGACAAAGCGACTTTCCGGCGCGGTGTTACGCAGAGCATAGCGAACCTTCACATTACGGGCGGCTGTCGAGCGGTCGGGACAGAGGTGGATCCCGTTTTCCAGACATGGGTCTAAGCTATAATCCGACCTGAGAGAGAACGGGTTTTATGGGCAAGGTTACGCGCAAGAGGTATGCGGCGGAGTTCAAAATCACGGGTTGCCTTGGAGGCGATCCGTGGGGAGCTGACGCTGGCGGCTCATGGCGATCATGGGCCTGCGGGCGATCTACCAGAAGCCGCGCACGACCGTGCCACATCCGGCGCATCGGAAATATCCGTATCTGCTGCGGGATCTGGTCATCGACCGGCCCAACTAGGTGTGGTGTTCCGACATCACTTATATTCCGATGCGGAAGGGCTTTCTCTATCTGGTGGCGGTCATGGATTGGCACACGCGCAAGGTGCTGTCCTGGCGTCTGTCGAATACGATGGACGCGGAGTTCTGTATTGAGTCACTCCGGGATGCGCTGCTAAGCTATGGCACACCGGAAATTTTCAACACGGACCAGAGGGCCAACAGCAGTGCCGTCAGAATGGCGGCATAACAACAACCGGGTATAGCTTATTCAAACCCACAAGACTGTCCGAACGGACGGGTCCACCTCTGCATCGAGCTTGTAGACAGTGTCCAACTGGCACTCGTATATTCAAGATAGCAAGCTTGCACCCGAGACTGTCACCAAGGAACAACGTCTTTATCATTTACCCTTAGACATCGCGGCAAGATAAAGTGCCAAGGCCTCAGCCTCGTCCTTGGCAAGCTCTAATCTATCTAGCTTTCCGACCGTTATGTCTACCTGATCGGGATCAGCAAATTCTCGGAACCATTCAAGCGCGAAGGTTTTGGTGCTTCGAGTAACATATTCACCAAAAGTGTGGCTCTGCTCTGTAAGGGTGAAAGCCTTCAATAATTTAGGTAAAAGCGCAACATCCCCAGCGACCCGAGCAATCCATTCACGTGGCTCGTCTTCGCCACCCAGGTTCCTCCAAAAATATAGCAGTCGAATTAGATGTAAATGGATCAGAAAAACCGCTGGCGTGGCCGACGCAGTTCGAATTTTTTGTAAAATAAGATCTTTTGCACGTTGAAGATCGATATCCATTAGTGTCACAAGGTCGTGCGGCATTTCTTCCTTGTGGCGTTTTTCTTCCAGCTCAATCAAGGTAACAGGGACTGCAAGCCCGGCACTGTGATTCATCGCGGCAAGGAAAACGCAGCCACGATGAGTAATATCTGTGACGCTCTTAATATACCAAGAAGCTGTTCGCCAAGTCGCTATAAATGGAGTCGAGGTCGAGAAGCCGGCAGAGTTGTCATAGGAATCGCCGATATCAATCAAACTTGGAAGAAGAGCGTCAATATTTTCGACGGGTAGATCCGTCTTGATTTCATCCATACGCGCGAGCAGAATGGGAAGCATTCCTCTCTGATTAAAGTGTTCAAATACTTTCGCGATTTTAGTTTTATCATTGATTTCGAGAAAATCTCTGAACTCAGAATCTGATATTTCACCATCAGGAAGGCGGAGCATAAAATAGCGATCAAAGTGGCGTTTCGAGCAAATTCTACGCTCTCGGAGCCATTTTGAACTCCACTCTGAGCTATAGAATGAACCACCGAGTGCCCAACCGAACATTGGAAAGAGTTGTCCTAGAACGAAGTCGACGGCTTCTCGCCGTTTACCCTCTAGGCTTTCAGTAATTAAGAGGATTGATTCACGGGTTGTTTCGGAACTATCAATTTCCTCTGCAAGCAATCCCTTCGCATGTGATATAGTCGAAAATACATCCGGTTCGAAATTTCTTAATGCTTCTATGGCAATGAAATCAACAAGGTTGATTTCAAGAAACCGACGGCCACGGTGCAAGTTTAGGTGCACATTTAGAGCACCTAAAAAGCGTTGAACATCCCTTAGGTTGCGAAATAACTTACGAAGCCCACCGTGCCAAATATTTCCCCACCGATTTGAATCATAGCCATTTTGTGCCGTTAGCTCATTGCTTAACAGCTTGTCCAATCCGTTGAAAACTGCAGCCTCGACCCGGGCGCCTTCAACAGAGGGTACGTCGAAAGAGGCTTGTACGATTTTCTCAAGATAACGGCGTCCGTCCTGATTAGAGAGTGGCTTGAGTGCTTCCTCTACTATACTACGTTGAAATAGGAGGAGATACGTTATCCTCGGAAGGTTCGCATTTGATTTTACGAGACGTAAGATTAAACGGATTTGCTCTGGTTCGAGCCGATCGATGTCGTCGATGACGACAAGGAGGTTTCGTGGAAGTGTTCGGAGTTGATTTTCTAGGTCAGCACGGACAAGCTCAAGCGGTTTGCCCTCGTCCTTCTCTGAGCCAAGAGCTGTTATAATCTTTGCAAGGATGGCAATTATTCCGCTACCCATCAAAAGGGCGGCAGATATTTTTGTTGTCGGCAGACTTGGCAGAACCATTCCAGCACCAGCGGTCAGTAGGCCAATACCACCTAGCCATCCTATGGCGCTGGGGGTCTTCTCGCCGACAAGTTTCAGTGTACCCGACAGCGAAGTTAGGCGCTTGGCATACTCGCGAAATTTGTAGGCTCGAAGCCTGCCCCTTAGAGAATGATCTACTTGTCCGAGCGCAGCAGCAATCTCCTCGAAAAAAGCCCGACTGATCGTTTCGTCAGAACCCCATTGCCAAGGGTTAAAGTCAAGGATCTTCACTTGTTTTTGAAAACGCGCTTGAAGAACCCCGACAATCAGGTTCTTGAGGGATGATTTTCCAGAACCCCAGTCCCCGCGGAGAGCCAAAACCAAGCTTTCTGGAGTCCTCTGGCTGGCAATTACCTCGGCCAACTCGTTCGCGAATTCCGTGCGTCCTAGGATGTCCTGCTCGGCTTTTAAAATAGGAGCATCCGTAGGTAAACCCTGCGATAATGGCGGGGGTGATTGTTTGAACCATTTGGTTATATTCTGAAGCAGAGTCATAGATAACAAATTGTCTGAACTTCTGCCCAATGCCAACCTCCGCGCCAGCCATACCCACTACTACTGCCAAGCACACGACGGATAGCACGATGGTAAGGTCTTAATGACCATATCGTAGGCGTAAGCAGCAGGTCCGCTTACGCCCTCAAGTCGGACTTCGCAGGCAAGGTTTGCGCTTCCGGAAAGCTGACATGCGTGCTCAGCATGCAAATGCTGGTTACTACCAATCCCAGAGGAGCGGTTCACCACCCGCCTCATGACTCTCAAGGAGTATCGGCTGGGCGGGGCGGTAGTACATGCGCCAGATAGCGAGAAAGCTGTTGCTCCAGTCCATCGGGAGAAAATATTCCGGCGATATAATTGTCCGGACGCACGAGCACCCAGTGACCGGGTTCGATCCCATATGCTTCGGCGATATGGCATGCCAACAAAGTTCGCGATACGATTTCTGAAGTTTTTCTGATTATACTTCATCGGCTACCCTCCCGAAGATTCGGTTAACGCGCGATAACCCCAGCTACAATCCCCCCAAAAATCCGAAACACGCCATGTAACATAGGGTCTCGGGTTATCATCGCATTTGCAAATTTGGCTAGGGTTCATCAGTCTAGTAAACTTATCTTCAATCTCGGAGTAGCGTCCCAGTTAGAACTTCGCTCTCCGCTTGAAAACGCTGTTTTCCCAGAGAGTTAGACATGGAATCCAATCTTGGTAATATCATAATAAGCGCGGCTAGCGGAGGGACACTTCCGGCAATCTGGCACATGATACCAGAGGGGGTGAAAAACCGGTGTGGACAAGGCTTTGACCGCTTAACGGGTAGGCTTACCCGCAAATGGGATCAAGAAGACAAAAAAGAAAACGCAGATGTCGATGATGACATCAAGAGAGAAGGCAATAAATCAGAAGCTCAGAGAAAAGTTCTTGATCTTCTTGTGCCCGATGTAGCCAAAACGATATCTGCCGACCCCGTGCTGTTGGAGCGCGCTACCGTCGAAATGATGGGCGATGCTTACCGTAAACAGGAAAACAAAGATGCTGTGGCCGAAGAAGCCCTCAAAGATATTGGAGAAAAACATACAGATAGCTCCGATACAAGGGAGGCTCTGGATGAGGATTGGCTCAATTTCTTCTCATCATATGCAGAGAAAGCCACCTCAGAACGCACTCGGCAGCTTTGGGGGCGCATTCTTTCGGGCGAAGTGAGACATCCGGGCCGTTTTTCTTTACCAACATTACGCCTTTTGTCTGAGATTGATCAGAAAACTGCGTCGAGTTTTGTTGAAATATCGTCATTTGTCATAAGGAATGCGATTTATATTCCTTTGGAATATAAATCTGAACACTTCTCAGATTTCTTACGACTAGAAAATGCGGGACTGATCAACGGCGTTAGCGCTTCTCTTGCAATAACATTTCAAGAAAAACCCGATACTCCGGCACACATAGTAGATGAAGATTTTGTTATCTTAATAAAAACAAACGAAAATAAAATAAAAAACCTAAAAATAACCGCAATAATCCTTACTGACACGGGTACAGAACTTCTAAAAATCATTGATAAACCACAAAAAAATCCTGATAAAATGGCTAAGTTGGAAGAGGCACTGAAAGAAAATATTTCTATCTCAAGGTACTCCATCCATAAAATAACGCATAAAAACGAAAACAGCTTAAACTACGATATGAATCCAATATCCTCTTGGGATAGGAAATAACCACCAAATCGCATCACAACCCGACAGCTAAGGCTTGTGGGGATTTATCGTGAGTGGGCGATTGCTGCGGCGAGATGGATCATAGTGCTGAAACTTGCATCGGTTTTGTCGGCCCGCATAGCGATGCGTTTGAATTCTTTGAGCTTGCAGAGGAAGTTCTCGATCAGGTGGCGCCATTTGTGGTAGCTTGGGGTAATCAACCGCTCATGCGGGGCATTATTATGGGTTGCCCTGATACGCTTCTGCAGGCCGAACCGGCGTTAACGTGGAGGGTTTTTCGAATCCTCCAGGTTTTTACTGAGGGTCATTAAGCGATTACTTAACGAGGGGGTGACGCTGTAGATCGTCTAACTGTTGTTTAGGGCAGGAGTAAACTGCGCTGGTATTGGCGGAGATGTCCGCTTCTAAGCATCCGTTCTGT
>Ga0157363_1007985_pt1 | contig 10048 bp, 3 predicted proteins | sample AttsexASBM1_FD_111477 | JGI IMG/M metagenome (GOLD analysis project Ga0157363, IMG submission 111477) | Fungus gardens microbial communities from leaf cutter ant in Ribeirão Preto, State of São Paulo, Brazil - Atta sexdens ASBM1 | ecosystem: Host-associated > Fungi > Mycelium > Unclassified ...
CTTAGATGTTACATTTCGTGAATATTGATTTTTTTCTAATTTGTATACTGCATATTTATTAATATTATACTATAATATGAGATAATGCCGTAACATATTATATTTACATTATCTGTTATTAAAAACGCAAAAAATAAAAATGGAAGCAACAGATATGTACAGCGTCTCTGTTATCATGTTAGAATTGATTCAGTTGTTTGAAGTTAATTTCTTCGCGTAACGAGAGACAGATTTTCTGTTACTTTCATTCTTGCGTCAGGAAGCTTTGTGCGAACATTTTTTCGCATCATTTTTAATTTTATCATTTTTTATGACGTGCAAAGTCAGAATAGTGAGAATATCATACAAGAGAATGCAAGATGCTTTGGATTTTAATGATTAATACAATTAATTCTATATTTCCATAGAAGTGCATGAATGCCTTGTGAATGAGTTGTGCAAATCATGACAGAGTGACAAAGACCAAAAAAGCTAGAAAAGGAGACTTAGGCACCATCGCAACCACAGATACATTTATTATTTATTTATTTATTATTTATTACGCTGTTGCGGTTTTTTGTCATGTCAAGGGCCCAAGACGTAATTTGATTTATTCCGGTAATATCGAAAATTTATACAATTGTCTTGCACTGCGCCTATTAATGGAAAATTACACATATGTAATTTCACATTGAATGTGTATATACGTATAATACATACATATATTATATTATAAACATATAATAATAATGATCACTGAAATCGTCAGTGTTAACTGTGAATACTGCAGTGTATCGTGTCGGTAGTGCGACAGTTCCGTCGAGTGAACTTCGTGCAATCGTAGCATCGTCGGATATGATACCTCGCGTCGATAAAGTAAACGTGCATGATTGTTCGGTCAGTTGGTTATCTCCGTGAGATCATAAGGTAACCGGGTCCAATGTGAGTCCCCTAAGCTTTGAGAATTTTTAAAATTTTTTGCTAAGTTCTCTCAAAATTGAAAATTAATTAATACATTCGAAAAAAGAAACACTTCTAAACGAAAAAAAATATGAGTCATATTCATGTATTTATAGAGATGCAGTAGATTAAAAGAAAAGTAGCATTTGGGGCACCTTAGTAAAATGTGTACCCAATGTGAGTCGTGTACATGTCTTTCCTTTTTTATATGAAAATATTAAAAATATGGAAAATAAAGTGATCCAACGTTATTTTTATAAGTTTATAATTTTATTGCATAAACATAATGATGTATAAATAATGATTTAAAAAAGCTATTTAGCAATTTAAACATTGAATACCTATGTTAACTTCTTCTTCTTAAAACTATACTTATGAAATACTCGCAGTTCGGACAAATAAAAGGCCTCTTAGTTTTTAGTTAATTTTTAGTTAATTTCACACAATCTTTATGAACATATTTGTGAAAAATGTCACACTTACGCATGTGTTCGGACATGGCCTACATTGGTATCATCATACAAAGACTACTTTTTCTTTAATTATAAACAAAACGTTGTGACAAAAGTATAAACTAAGTATAGTGTTGTAAAATGTGAATATAGAGCTACAATAACATGAACTACGGAAATTAATAACCATGTTTTTAGAATTATCGAAAGCAATTACTTACGGAATATTACGTTACAACTACGATGTATCAGTTTTTCCTGTTCTTATGCAAACACACAATGAATAACATGATTTATAAATCGATGCAATCGAGTCGTACAGATCGCTGCTTGAATTACTATTGTCATCTGTTAAATTATATAAGCATATAATTATAATTACAATAATCATATAATTATATACAAACAATGAATAGCCCATTTTAGGAAACGACTTTGGGAAATGAAATTAGGCCCGGTTATCTTAGTTATCATCTGCATAATGAATATTTCGGTGATTGATTATGTGGATTCGAAAATTGAATCAATTGAAATATACGTCATTATTAAATTATTATTATAAAAAATAACGGCATAGTAACTTTTGCATTTCCTGCTTACATTTTGTTATTGAACAATAAAAATTTCTTAAATTAAGAGACTTTCGTGGAAAAAGTATTTAAAACATATTTTTCTAATCTCTTATCATATTGTAGGCATAAAAAATTATTAATTTTTCTATTTAAGATATTTTTTCAATATCTTAATTTTTTCATCTTTTTTACAATTTCTTCAATATTTACAGAAATATAGAAAACCAGATTTTAGGATCACATCGATTTCATTTATAAATTTCAAATTTTTATAAATCTTTAAATTAATAAATATTTCTTGTTAGTTCACAATTTTAGTAAAAAAACTAACATGTTTTATAAATCCCTACTTAAAATTTACAATAGAAACCATTAGTTATGGATACAACATCTGTAGAATCAAATCGTATTCTATACACTTTATGATCACAATAAATTTGCAAGTAAAAAATATTTACATTCGAATAAGCATAATATTGTGTCTGCAATCTACAATAGGAATTATATACGTATAATGTAATCAAAATTCAAACGTAATTCGTATGCGATTACGAGCACGAAATTTATACATTCCTGTCAGCATTGCTTGTGAGACACTAAATGTTTGTAACGTGACTGTACGACTAGCAACATATCTGCATTTAGATACTATAAAACTATGATTTCTGTCCGTGTATTTCAAGATAGATATTCTATGCGTTTCTCTAAGCAAAGTACATGCGAATAGAGACAACTAAGTAACTTTTTAGTAATTTCTATCGTATAATGCAAGGAAATATTTTAAATAAGGATATTACACTCACAATCAGTTACATACATAATAATTGTGTTCCATGAAAGAACATATTTCATAAAAATATTTTATTTTCATATTTATTTATTTATTTAACATACTTTTATGACATTACGATATTATAACATTAAAGATTAATTTAAGTAATCGTATAAACATTGTTTTACTTATTACACTTATTACACGTTGACAGTTCCAAAAAGGAACAAATATTGTAATATATTTTCAACTACAAATAATTATAACATTTATTAAAATATATTGTAATAATGTAATAATTAATCATGAATAGTTATAATATTCAATTTTTACATATGTCTCTTTATTTGAGACTTTTGCTCCTCGTGATGGTTTTCAGTGTCGAAGCGTGATGTATCATGGAAGCCCCATGATAGTCGCTGTCACACGCACAAGAGTGTTATTTCTAATCTTGTGCAGTGGCCAGCAGCTGCATTGGGGTCCAATATATTGCCCCATATTGCATCTTACGATATTCTAGTCAGTTTCGCTCGATTGGACCTGATTCGATCCACGTACCTAGACTCACATCAGATGTACGATGTCTTACGCAATTTGCACATTATCTTTGATATCCTTTATAAAGTAATACGGAAATACACACAAAACAGTTTACAAGTAACTATAATTATGCTTTATCGATAATGATCAGAGAAAAAAAATCGTGTTTTAACTAAAATTATACCTACATTTTCTGCCTAACTCATGAAGCAAACAAGATTTCGAAAATCTATTAATTATTATAATTTAAGAATTAGTTTTATGCAAATGTCTTATTCTATAGTCTTAAAAAGAGTCAAAAAGTAGTAAAATATGTTTCATGTTTTTCTTTATGGACTAAATAATTCAAACGTTTCAGAATTTTATTAATAATATTAAAATTTTATTTTTACTTAATTTCTTTCTTACTCTCTCTCTCTCTCTCTCTCTCTCTCTCTCTCTCTCTCTCTCTCTGTGTGTGTGTGTGTGTGTGTGTGTGTGTGTGTGTGTGTGTGTGTGTGTGTGTGTGTGTGTGTGTGTATGTGTGTGTGTGCGAAAATTAAGCAAAAATAAAAATTCTAATACTATAATTAATAATACTCAATACTATTAACAAAATTTTAATATACATATATTTGTATTTAATATATAAAACTAGAAAGTTATGCAAATATTTTCTGGAAATATCTTTTTTGCTCAAATTGAATAAATACAGACTTGTACAATCAATTTATTATACATTTTAACACATATAGACAGAGACGGATTGGAATCAAAAACGTTACCTGATAAATGTAGTAGAGACCTCAAATTTTAAATAATAAGTTTTAGAAGTACCACGCAAATGAACAAATAAAGAAATTTAATTATTTATTTGAAATTTATTTATAAATTGTTCATTTATAAATTTAATTTGTGTATTTATTTTTTATTTATTTGTTTTATTTGAATAGTAATAAATAGCAACATATTTAAATACTCAAACATAATGGCATATTTTCAACAATTGAAATTAAATAGTGTCGACCAAATTACCTCGGTATCAAAAAGGTTCTTTTCAGCAGAATCACTTATATTTGATGAAAAAAAGCGTTTTCAATTATTTTCTTGGGCCTTTCCCTTGGAGACATTTGCTCGGTTGCTCAATGAGCCAGTCCGCCTCTGTAGGCCACTCAATATTTAAACAAATATCTTATTATAGTACACAATATAAGGTTATTCATGACTAAACATTTCCGATTTACGTTTAAGACCTTTTGGCCTTATTCAATTGCCATTTTAATACATCTTTGTCATCGCTTTCATCACATAAAATCGTTAGAAAGATTGAACAGTAATAGTCAAGGATATGTAAGAGTTACAGATGAATAAATAAAATATATGAAAGTGCAACTACTTCTATGCAGTAAAACTGTTAGAATACCTTTTTTTTCTTTTAAATTCACAATTTTGATAACTAAATAGAATGTGTGAATCAAGATTTTTTTAATAGAATTGAATTTTATTTCTTTCTGTTCAAATCTGAATCGAACTGAATTAACAAAATTTTATTCAAATCAAATTAAAACGTATCAAATCGTTAAAATATTAATTTTAATTAACAATAAATTATTTGTTATCTTTTTGTTAGGTTAAATTTTAATATATAAATAATGAGGAAGATTTTTATTTATATATATATTTAACTTATCGGCAGGAAGTATAATTTTATAAGATTTTTAATATATGTAAATCATATTCGAACCTCTCAGATTCAAAATTTTCAAATCTAAATCACAAATCGAATCTTATTTAATTCAACTTGATTCATACTCGAATAGTTCACACATTTCTATAATAAGATAGATTAAAACGTTTTTTATTATTCATATTACTAAACAAATTTTTTTAACTGTCTTATGATATTAATATATAAAATCGCTGTGCATATACATTAACTAATGTAAACATATTTGGTTTCATTTTTTGTTTGTTTGTTTGATCTCTTTCGATGTCTAGTTTTTAAAAAACGATGTCTACCTCTAGTTTTTAAAAATTTTAAGAATCGAAAGAATGTGCTTTTAATCAGATTTAAAAACAAATGTCACGGTACAGAGAATATCAATGAAAAGCGCGCGATTCCGCGATAAAGTAAGCTGTGGGGACTAGCCATCTGGCGATTCTATAGGCCGATAGGACAATTCAGCTCAAATACAAAATTCATCATATTCGATCTCCTTAACCGCGTACGTCTGTATGACAGACCTACTGCCGTTAGCGAAGCTAAGACCCATGTTGTCTACCGTTTAATGCCACCCGGTTAAAAAAGTCTATCTATCTAGTGACAATTCGGCGATGTTAACGAAAATTATCGACATTAAGACGGCGCTAAAAATAATTTCCTGTTAATATCGAATGACAAGGTTGGCCTTTTAAGAACGACGAGACGAAATTGTTAAGTTGCCTGCATATTTGCAAAGTTTGCAAAATTTTGCAAAGTTACATGTTCACCGCGTGTAAATAAAAATTACTCACATATCCTAAAGATGACACATATTGGAGGTTTCCTAAATTATATAAATTCGAATAATTGTTAAGTGTTTCAATAATATCCTTTGTTGCGGTCGTAGATCGAAATAGAATCTTTGTAGAATCTGGAATAAGATGACCAGAGAGTTCGTAGAATTAGAATATAGATTTATGGCACCAGCTGACGTATTGTTCTATTCATTATCATTCTTTTATTCACTTTGTGATATAACCTCCCTGTTGAAAGGTGTGGTATAATATTTCCTAAAGTGATTCTTGGCAACACGTCAATGTTGAAATTGAAATATATTCTTCAGATTGTAGGATCGACGAAAGAGTAGAAAATCGTAGAACTTTGCGAATTGCACTGTCGAAGGATTCCCCTTGGGATAGTCGTGATGATACGAGTCCGCGAGAAGGAAGTTCGCGCGAAAGTCGATCGGAAAACGGTCGCATTTCCTCTGTCCACCATCGGTCGAGCACAACTGCCGATACCATCCTAGTTCACCCTTGGTTATATAGCACGATACCACGTGGTCATTTAATCTATCGACCAATGGAAGGGTAGCTTTAGACAAGAGAGACCAATGGACGTTCTGCTTTAAAGCTGCAAGACACGTGTTCTTCGGAAATAAGGACACAGGAATTACGAGCAAAATCGTATTTACCTTGCTGAAGTTGGCCGATCAAATGGGAGCGGTCTGTCTATCCGTCTGATCATTGTTTCTGTCCTCAATTTTGATAAATCGTATCTCTATCGCATTATCTTTTTAAAGTAACGAAATCATCTTCGTCTACCACTAAATCTACATTGTTACAATAAGCTTTCTCTGCAATGAAACTATCGGATACGTTTGTAGCAGTTATATCTTTGCATAGGATCGCGATCTTCTTATATTTTGTATACATTTCACGTAGAAACACATGAAATTTTAATTATTTGTTATTCAAAAAACCTAGACATATATTCAATTTCTATAAAAAGTTGATCATCAGGGTGGAATACTCCGTTTCTCCGTTGCGAAAACACTTTGGAGCTTTTCAAGAGCAATTTCAAGAGCAATTGCGACGTTATATTTTTGCCGATTGTGTAAAGCCCTCCTACGAACTTACATAAGAGTTTAGGCTCTGACCTGTCCGCGTTGTCGTTTGTCACAGCCGGTGGTTAGCTGGTGGTGCTGGTAGTGGTAGTGTTTAACGATATTGTGAAGAGGTGAATCCCTAAAACGTACCCCACATACATACCGACGTGAAGCAAGTATTCCGTTCGGTAAGTAGTGGGATCCGGCATTAGGTCGACCTAATTTGTACATCTTTCATCGCGTTCTCGCGATTGTGACGGTCATGGATAGTACCGATGATTTCCGTACACGGTGTTTCTTCGGGATTGAATTGTTTTTGTTTTGCGGTTCCACTGCCTGTTTTTTTACACATTAAAAGATTTCCATGCTTACACATTAAAAAATTAATACAACGCAACTCTTACTACATGCATTATACAATAATAATGTGCAAAAACAGTAAACGATCATTTAATTATCATTGATTATCAATTTTCTCAGTGTTATTTTACTGACACGATACGTATCAGCAATTTATACATATTAGCCTCAAATAAATTTCCTATTTCCTACATAAACGTGCGTTCGCTTATCAACACAAATATAATGCAAAAAGGAATTAAAAGCATTGCATTTATAGTGAGGAAATTATGTACAAACCTTTTTTATCTGTACATCTTTCTTTTATCTTTACATCAGAATATATCATTTTATAATTTTAAACTGTTATCGCGCTACACAATTATATGGCACATTGCAAATTTGCTGATTTTGCAAAAGAAATGTGCATTAATATCTGCATTATTATCAGGTTACTGATCTGAATGAAACTCGAACATGTCATTAATCGCGCGATACAATTATATAATATACAGCTGGAAAATGTGTGTTACATTAACACATTTCACGTATTCGAAACGGTTCATTCAAATGTTTGTGTTAATTTAATGTAAAAATATATTAGAAAGTAACACAAACATTATGTAAAAATTAACATAAAAAATACCACACTTTGGCTACCACAATTTGGAACAAATTGTGAAAGCAAAATTCTTCGATAAACTTAATATTTATTTATATTAAATTAGTACGTATGTATATTAATCTTTTATTCATTTATCTTAGAATTTATGTTTTAAAACTACATTATTAAATAGTGCAGCGTAGAAAATTATTTTATAATTTCACAGTGTTGAGCTGGCCTTCATTACGTCCATCCATTTGTTTATCCATCTGTCCGATCGTTCAGCTAGAAAACGGTTTAACTTTTTCGAATTTTGTTTTCAGCAGTAAATATTCGAGAATCTTAGCTCCACCTAAGCAAATCAATTGATCGTAAGAGATCAAAAATTAATTTTAACGAAGTTCTCCCAATAATTGCAAGTTTTTCGTTGTACTATTTAATTACATCCAATTGCAAGGGATTAATTTTTATATTATTTGTTCATTTACTCATAAATTGCGATTTTAATATTAAAAAAATATCAATTTAAACATAAAATATTTCTTCTTAAAAACACCCTGATATATTAAAAATTCAATACAAAAAAATTTAACAAGAACCAGTTTTAATACAAGAACAGAATGTTTATCTTGTATGATATTATTGAGTAAATATTGTAGATAAAAATTACAAAAAATCGTTGCATCCTACGCAAGATATATACCATTATAAGACTGTGTATTATTGCGTCAGCAATATAAATCTTATTATTAATATAGATAGATGCTGCATAATAAGCGAAAATTTTTGCGAATCTGCACAGAAATATAGAATCCTTATGGTCAGAAACGTGCGCAAGGAACATCGATGCAAGGTAGAGACAGCAAGGGTTCGGCCGCTTTGACTATATTTGGTGTGCAATACTGCGTAGTTCTTACAAAGCGCAGATGATGAAAATTTTGACAATTTTTGTGAGAAATTAAACTGAAAATCAAATAGAATTCGGAAATATATCTATTTTCTTACTTGATCAATTTTTTCGAAAAATTATTTAAAAAATAAACAGATATTCATAAGCATTAATTCATAGCTCATCAGATATACTTCAACAGATATACTTCAAGCATTGATAGCTTATCTCGTTTAATCCATTATGACTTTCACAGCTAATTTAATTTAGTGCAATATGAGAACTATTGTCGCAATTTTAATTTGCACATCATAGAAAACGTAGGCCAGTCATAATTTGGGACACGATAAATCTTTTTCTTAAACCTTTTTCTATTTTAACAAAATTATTATTATATTCTTGAAATTTCAACTCAACTTCAATTCTAGCTTGACTTTGGACGGTACAGATCTAAACGGAACAACAAGTCAAGATAACATTAAAATAATATTAAAATTAATCATTACTGATTGAGAAATGACCTTTAATAGATCGTTTTGACTTCACGATAACTTGTAGTTGCTTGGAGAAGGCGCGTTTGCTTGCGAGAAAGATTTTGTTAGGACAAGCGAACAAGCATTTAAAATACGCATGATAGAAAACGAAGGACTAGGATACCGACTTTACGCCCTTGTGTGTATGAAGGGGGACGTGTGCATCCTCCGTACAAAGGGGGTACAATGAAGTGAGAAAGGAGTATCGCGCGGGTAACACTAGCCGAGTAAGCTTCGGACACTTTTTAGGATTCACGGCTTATCATCCCTGGCTCCTCAGGCTTCCGTCTGCCTGGGCCTGACTGTCCGCCACAAACACACACGACTAGGACTCGTTCCGTTATGGCTATGCCAGAAACTTCTTAACTTACGTTTTACTTGCCGCTCGCATTACTCTGAATCATAGTGATTTCATTCCGTTCAACTGCCGTCGCTTCGCGACTCGACGATAATAATCCGCTATGCTACCACAACAGATTACTTAAGATAAAATCGCTTTTCCCGAATTAAATTATAAAATCCTGTATAGACAATAAATGTCTGTTTTCTATAGCTGAATAGTATATACTATAGCTGAATAGTATATACTTGTGAGTATATACTTGTGCACTTACATGTGTGAGGTAGATATATGTTGATATTTTATTAAAGTGAGAAAAGCAATTTTAGTGTAATTTAATCCAGAAATAAAAACAGATCTTTAAATTATTGAAGTGAAGATTTAAATGGAGGACACGTTAGACCGAAGACACACGAGCAAATTTCAAAAGAGTTTTGTAAATTGCATCGGGAATGTGATCGTGTTGATTTAATTAATCGATCCTCCAAACTTGGAATAA
>Ga0157363_1007986_pt1 | contig 10047 bp, 6 predicted proteins | sample AttsexASBM1_FD_111477 | JGI IMG/M metagenome (GOLD analysis project Ga0157363, IMG submission 111477) | Fungus gardens microbial communities from leaf cutter ant in Ribeirão Preto, State of São Paulo, Brazil - Atta sexdens ASBM1 | ecosystem: Host-associated > Fungi > Mycelium > Unclassified ...
CTCTCTCTCTCTCTCTCTCTCTCTCTCTCTCTCTCTCTCTCTCTCCCCCCTTTTTCTCTCTATTTCACTTTATCTGTCATCTTTGTTCTTACTCCTGTTCGTGTTGTCGCATCGCTCTCTTCTCCTCTCTCTCTCTCTCTCTCTCTCTCTCTCTTAATAAATGTCTCTTTCTACTTTTCGCTATCCTCTTCTCTCTGTCTCTACTTCGGTCTTTTTGCATATATTTCTTCCTTTCTCTTTTCTCTTTCTCTTTCGCGCGCATCTTTATCTTGCTCCTTCCATCCGTTTTGCTCCGCTAGTGGTCCTTTCGTGCATCCTTTTTCTTTTCAGTCAGTTTCTCCTCGCTCTCTCTTTCGCTTCTCTTCTCTCTTTCGTTCGTATTGCCTCTTCTTCCCCTCTGTTGTTCTCTTCTTCTATCTCTTTCTTTTCATTCCGGACTCTTTTCCCCTCTCACCCGCGCCCAGTCGCCCGCAGCGCGGGCATCCGAGGTATTTTTGAACCGGTCCACGATGGGAGGTTGCTACAGGGCCGCACTTTTCTCCAGCCACGCTCCGAAATCTTTGGACCGAAGGGATTGATTGAGAAAATTAAATCCGTCCGAGCATTTAAATTGTTCGATGATGGCTATATTAAGTATATTAGCATATTGGAAAATTACAGTGGATATATACAGTGGATTATAATGTAAATAATTTAAGTTTGATGTAATAAAGAAAACTAAATAGACAGCTAAATGACAAAATTGATTTATAAAATTTCTATCATGTTGCGTATACAGATATTCGAAACAAACTCTATAATGCGACATATACAAAGCTGTAGTGATCGACAAAGCAAGAGACTAGTATAATGGCATAAGGTCGCAACATACGATCGAGTTGTGGATGAATTATTGAAAGCGGCTGTTGATCAAAAGGGACCGCTCGCACGCGGCAGTATTCAAGTGCGCAGAGTATCTTATGTGCTAAAAGAAGAAAATATTCAGTCTTGGTAGTCTCTGGTTAGAATATAAATCTTCAAAATGTCATCATCCTCTATTTATGCAATATCTTTGGAGGATTGATGGAAGTTGTCTCCCTCTTTCGTCGCTCAAAGGAATTCATAGTTTGAAGTGCTATGTATATGTAAGATTTTGAATTTTTTGAAGAATAATTAAGTCGAGTGCGGGAAGAAAATAAGAGAAGAGAAAACGGAAGGAAGAAAGGGGAAGAAGTAGTGCCTGGTAATTCTCTCAATTTGTCAAGTCGAGATACATTGGACAATAAAGGTGCCAAGTTCAAAAAAAAGTTCATTATTCCGTCGATGACCCTTGCTTTTTTCGCGACGCTTGTCTTTATCTCATTTTTAGTGTCGAAACTAATTGGATACTCCTAACATTGCATCGTTATCGCGACGCTTGTAATTTCTGCCGAACTGGTTTGTCTGTATGAAAAACTGACTGATTGTGTGGAGTAAATGTTATCTTTCTGGAGGTGTCATATTCATTTCTTAATATATTCGGCTACATAAATCTATAATAAGAAGTTTTTGCAATATCCAGATACGGTGAATAAGCTAAGATCTAGAAGACGTTATCTTCTTCTTTAATTAAGAAAAGGATAACGTGACTTTAGCATTTACCGCGTATCTGGATTCACATTAACACAAAAATTCCCTAACATTAAGAAAGAAGCCAGTTTACGTATAATAAATCGTACGATTCAAGCTTATGTAATATTTCAGCAATATAAGATATTATCCAATTATTATTTATATATTGAAGCGAATTATGGAAACGGCTGTTATAATGAAGATGCGTGAATTCTAAACAATCATGTTCTGCGAAAAGGGAGCACAAGCAACAGGTGGCTGTGGTAATGTGCGAGAACGATTTGTCCCGAGGGTATGGTCGACCCTCTGATGTAGCATCGAATGCGAATTTCTTCCCCTATTAATTTTATTCTTCTTATTCTGTACAGATGCCACGTGTTCACTCTTTCGTTCGTACTCTATTCACAATAAATACCAATAAACCAACTGACCTTATTAATCCTAAGTATACACGATAATTTCTCGATTCTTTACTATATGATTGAATTAATTTTCATTACTTTCACAAGTAAGTATACAAAAATTATTTAGTGATTTTTCGTCATTATATATAATATCAAAAGAGCAATAGTACGATTTTGACACACATGGTAATTAAAAATAACAAAATATTATTTAACTCAATGCCTTGAATTAAATAACATTTTATTATTTTTAATTTCCATGTGTGTCAAAAAATCAATTTCATTACTATGATTAGTTATCAAAGTAAACAATGTCTATGTGTAAGTATAAATTAACGTACACACTTACTAAATAATACACTAAATTTAAGTCTTTAACAATAGTAACCTGTAGAAATTATTAGAAATAATTGAAATTAGGTATAATTTTTATATTATGAACTTAGCAGTGTATTTCAACATCTTCATATTCGTAAGGTCGTGTATTTAAAAAAAAAAGAAAGGATATACATATAAGATTATTATTTTGCCGGATGCTTCTAGTATTTCAAAGAAAAAAAATATACAGGACATAAATGACTTGAAATCGTTTGTACTAAGGGTTAAAAATGTAAAAATATTATAACAGAAATTATGTATAAAAAGAAGATACACGCGATACTTTTTAGCAGGATGTTAAGTAGCCTTCGTTATAATATTGCCTCGCGACAAACAAAAACTTGTAGTATAACTGTCCCATGAAATGGATTGATATTAACGAATACTCTTGTCTATCATCCGTCTCTGTCTCGAGTAACGTAATTACCAATCGATGGGACTTATTACGTTAAAATTACAGCGCGGGCAATCGCGGATAAGCTCATTCAATAACACGCTGTTACGATAAGAGTCTGACTTATGAGCTCTGATAAATCGATCGGCGTCTATTTTCCATCATCGTCCGTTAATTGATCTCTGTCGAGGGGCAACGTTTTCCGTCATGCGTTCTCGAGCGAACAACAACGGCGCCACGATTCCGACGCAACGGAGTCCGACGTTTCGATTCGACCTCCCGCTCGCGCACGAATTACGTTAGAACTCGACAGGTGGTATCGATGAGTCTTAAAGTGCGGAGTATCTTGTTTCTTCAAGCCATATACCATTGCTTGAAGACCGAGGCGAAAGCTGCATTCGTAACCAGCAACAAGCATTCGCCATGTAAAAGTACTAATGTTTATGGGAATGATGTAGATTTTGTTGGATTAATAGTATATCGAAGTATCTCATATATTACTCCTTTTTCTTCGAGTTAATCTGACCTAACCGATCACGTAATCAGAAATAGTTTACGATAATTATACACAAGAAGATGTGCATGCGTGCATAATTATGAACTTTCTCGCGGTTCTCTCTAATTTGTCTCGCTGATTATCGCTGATTGTCACTCATCGGTATCCTTCTGTCAATCTGCCTGTACAGCTTCTCCCCCTTTCGTATCACACCGCTGTATGAAATGCATGGACGTTAAGACTCAACAGGTGGTATCAGCGAGTCTGCGAGGTGCGGAGTATCTCGTTTCAAGCCGCACACTGTTACTCAAGCACTATGTGCCTGCTGTGTGCCGTATAATAATAATTAACGCCGTGAGACTGTTAAAATATCGCCGACATTCTGCAGTACGGTCGTTGACGCGTACAATAAACACCGAGTATACAGCGATACAACTGCGGGAAGACCGGGTTTAATTCGCCAAAGGTTCGGGGAGAAGGTCTAAACAAACAACTGCACGACAACATTTATTTTACCTTACGATGCGGCGAGAAATGTTCATTAGTATTTTGTTCAGATTGGTGCATTAACGATTGTGCGTGTTATATAAATTCGCTATGCAACGCTCGCTCGTTTCGTGTCTGTACTATAGAATATTATTTTGCGATGAAGTTTAGCTCGTTAGTCATTTTAGATATTTCGTGTATTACCTCTGGAATATAATGCTTATTATAGAGAATATTCAGAAAATAATTTCATCATTTAAAATAGTACGTAATCATTTCGAAATAAAAATTATCTTATACATTTTACTCGTCAAAAGTGTCGAAATTACAAGAATATATTTTAAACCGTATAAGAATTGGCGACCTTGTGCGATTATATACATCTCATCGTTTTACGCGATTCCCAAGAATTTTCGAGACACGTCGCGACAAAGCATTTGCTCGTTTATGCGCCACGAGAGTCTACACTTATCGCACCGCGGGATAGCTTTCAGTTCGCGAATATTCGCCAGCCATGTCTCGAGTGTCTCTATAGTGCTTGCACAAATGATTTCGTTGAATTTGTATGAGAAAGAGAACGAGGGAGAAAAAGAAAGGGTGTCCAAAGAATCCTCAACAACTAGCGCGCAGTTCTCGAGAAAGTGCAATCAGAATTCAACGAAGAGAAAGAAGCCTGCAAGGAAATAAAGATAGAGAATCAGGCGGCGTTGAGCACCACTGGATATAATTATGACATCTAATTAGGTTTTTAGCGGTTGGCGGTTCGGGCTGAGCGGCAACCATCCAGGACTCGAGAGCCTGGAGTCGAGGTCTTTTTTTCCGTGAGGCCACTCTGGCTCTGGACTCTGGGTTCGCTCGTTCCGCGGTGCTCGCCGTTCCTTGCTGATAGAGATTCCAAGCGACTTCCTTTGTTTTGTCCTATTCTCTCCCTTTTTGCACCGCGACTGATTCAATCGACTCCCGTATATCGGCGTGGTTGCCGCCACGATGACGATATCACCGACTAGTCTTCGCGAGAAGTTGACCTTGGACTCAACTTCGTCTCAGTGGAACGTCTTACCTGACAAAATGTTCGTTCAGTTTTCATCAAGTCTGCACTCTCCTAATTTAATTGAATGCGGATCAATTATCAAGATAAAGAAGAAAAAGAAACAACGATGACGCGAATATTATCAAAAGAGAATAACATGTTATGATTCAATAACGATGACCCATCTTGAGAAGTTTATTACTTAAAATTAAGTAGATTAATTTATCACTGATATATACATATATTAGGTATATATATATATATATATATATATATATATATATATATATATTTATATATATATATTTTTATATATTTTTTTCTCTCACGCGTCTTTAGATATTTCGTACATATGGATACGCGGATGCAATGTGAGATACGAAGAAACGAGAAGCGGAAGATAAGGTGACGGAGGAAGAGAAGGAGGTGGAGAGGGAATTGGAGGCGAGATGACTCCCGGAGGATTAGCATTGGAACGTGAAAAAGTCTCTTGTTAGATGGCGGTGGTACCCGTTCGTTCCGAGACGTCATTAGGGCACGCCACGTGAAGCCGAGAGGCTTCGAGATCGGGATGCGATAACAGAGGAGCGAAAGAGAGGAAACGAAGACGATCCTCAAAGAAGATGGAGAGGGAATGAGGAGGGAGAGGAGGCCCGGGCCCGATGGGTCCAGGTGAACACGAAGAGAAGAGAGAGGGTCAAGAAGAGATGTGGAAGTTGGAGCGATTGAAGCAGAGACGGGGAAAGAGGAAGATGCATGTCGGAGAACCGGGAGAAGGAGGAGTGGAAGAGGATACGAGACGAAGAGTGATTGAGCTGTAGTCGATCTTGCTGCCCTGTCGAAGTCTCGAATGTCTTGATGCCAAGCAGTCGAAGATCGAGTTCGCTCTCGATACGAGAGAGGGGTCTTCTTTTCTCTTCCTCTAGCATCCTTCCGCCACTGCGCCCTCCCCCGTTCTTCTCATCCCTTTCTTTGCCGTCTACTCAGTTGCATTTCGCTCGTCTCTAAGTCGCGCTACTACAATGAGCGTCAAGCTTGCGAGCGTGCGTGCATTACGTGAGTGCGATTTCGCTCGAAACAGAAGACATAATCGCAGATAATAAAGATAATTGAGGCAAACTTAAGATAATCTCTCATGATTTTCGCGGAAGATCAGCTTCAAATGAATGTAAGTAGAATTTCAGATTTCCCTTCGACTTGTGAGCACATTGCCAAATGCGTTTAATCGGCCCTGCTCTGTAGATTCGAATCTTGCCCCTCCCCGATAATGTCTTTCTCTGTTGGCGCGTATCCTGGTACACTGGCGCACGTGAAATTCCTGCATCTACAAACACATACGCACGAGACACGCGCACCACCACGTGGCGCACGAATACCCTTACGCGATTTCGTACACATCTCGAAGCGAGCACTCCTTCCCCCTTTTGCTTAAGAACGCTGCTGGATGAACGTGAGAGAGACTTGGCACGCCCCTCCGTATCTCCGATAATTACAGAGTAGTGCATCCAAATTTATAATGTCCTTGCTAACTATCGGCCACTCCTACAGAGTTTAAGAGAGGGGATGAGAGAGGGATGGATCAAAAAGGAAGATGTCCTCGGAGACCCTCCTGAGCGATGGCGATCGTTCTAACTCTCTTCGCTTCGCGCTTCTTATAAATTGTTTCGGTGAAAGGTCAACGACTACTGTTCGGAAGAACGGCAAAGGTGAAATACTTTCTAATCATTTAATACGTTTTATTGCCAAAAAGGAGACATCTGATTACAAAACTATCTACAAAGTTCACGGCGAACATCCGTAAATTACAGAAGAACGCAAAAGAGGTTGCGATCAGCTAAGAGAAGATGGGCCTCACACAATCGTCTATCGCAACAAGGATATCGCACGAAATTAAATGCGGACACCCGGTACGTAATATATCGCTGTGCAGCGGGCGGCGGACGGCGGGCACCTGCTAAGAAAGAAAACTCACGAAGGGATACGATAAAGGGGAATGATTGTGATCTGAGACTCCGAACGCGATAGAGCCATAGATCATCGCGGACCCAGGCCGGCCCCGACTTTGCTCGCTCCTCTCCCTCGGGGGGTACCATTCGAGGAGCATCACGATGTATGCGCAGGGCCGCATCCGACGGCGCGCAATCTTCTTTCTCACTGTCTCTGACGATTTGTGCAAGTCTCTCGCAAGACGTAATGTTCGAGATTAAGCAATGATGCAAAATATACTATTTGGAGCGAAGATGCGATTTAAATCCAATGTAATGATATCTGATGACGCGATTTATCTTCGATTTATCAAGCGATCACGACGACAGCATTCGTGGTAATTATAACGCCGTCTTGTCTTACGCGGCAGCTTTCGAGTGCGGTATCTGACGATCCGACTAGTCGTCCCATTAATTTATTTACTCATATCGGTTTACTCGTTATCATCTATACTTAATTTTTACAATGTGCTGGTCGTAGCTCTTTCTTGATTCTCGTACCGATAATAATATAAAATTAATGACAACCTGGTGAATCTGACAGAGAAATATCACAAATCGCACAGTAGATCTTACACAGTAGGTCTCAAGGAAATGGTCGCTCATTCTGTCGTGATAACGGTGATTATGTTCGCTGAATGTCCGGATTCTATCCGCTTACGCGACTCCGCAAGATCCGAGTCGGTAAATCGCAATACTATTTCCTTACTCGCCCAAGTCGCGGCAACGATAAAGCGTATATCGCGAGTAATTCGCCCCGACGCGACGCGACGCGACGCGATTCGATGGACAAAGGCTCCTCGCCTCTTGCTGCGCCGTATAAACGTCCTCCCATCTTGGTCACGCGGTCTCTTTCACCGCTCTCGTTTTCTCTCTCATCTTCTCTCTTTCTCTCTCATTCTTCTTCTCTTTTTCTCTTTCTCTGTATCTTGCCCACAGTGGTGTAACCGATGTTGCCACGTCTCCGTCGACGATGAGTGGTCGATGGAGAAAGGGCAATGCGATGAAGAAGGTCGTAGGAAGCTGATCGAAGGGAAGAGCCGTTAAGTCGGTAGCATCCGAGAAATGATCAGTGGTAAGCAAGACCCGATTGCTCGCTATTCCGCGCGATAATACCAGAACCGGAAGCTGTCGGCCAATTCGCGAGTCTCGACGTAAACGCCGTCATGGAAGTAGTATGATCAATATGATCAATTGTGATAATTTGTCCATTCACAGATGACAATTTCTATGCAATCTATCATGTTTATTAACGAGAATGAAAAGCTGATTTCAGGGTGCTACAAATTACTCATACTAAAATTCTATAACTTTTTCTTGCCTTCCAGACAATATTTTATGATTTTTTTTTCTCCTGACATGCTGTCAATAATTTTAAAAATTTTTTATATTTTTATCCTTATTTAAAAATCGATTTTGTTGATAGAGCAATTTGATATATCAGATTTCTGTTGCTGACACTGCTTGCACTAATTGTTAAGTTGGTATATAGTATTTCAAAATTGTGTAGATGTGATGCGCATAGTAATCTTTTTTGAAGCCAAGAATTTTAATTTCCTAGAAAATTTTGCAAAATTCTCTGACTTTTCTCTAATTTCCCTGACTTTCAATTTCCTTAACATTTTCAGTTTTGTGATAATCTTGCAATTATTTTATAATATATTTTAATGTTTTATTGTCTTTTTAATAAAAAATACGTATTTTTATAAATTACAAACACGATGAATATTTTGAATATATTTCTGCAGGATATAGTTCTTTATGATATCAAATATGAGCAATTCTTAAATGTATAAAAGACTTCATTGCGAATTACTACGAATCCATTAGTACACTAGCTCATTATGATATCGTTGATAAAGAAATGCATTTGAAAAAAGTATTCGCAATATTCGGGGCCGTTGACGTTGCTGTAACTTTTCGTGCAAATTGCACAAGACGCATATAATATAACGCAGCAATGGAGCCGCATCAAGATTTTATGATGATAAAAGGAGGAAGCAGAGGGATCGTCGCATTCCTGCTAATTGACTTTCTCGGCGCGCGAGAATCGACAAAGTATTTCGAGTCGCGGATTCCAGGGCGATGGAGGAAGCGTCGTTTCGGGGTCTCGTGATTAAGAAACCGCCGGTGTTACGAGCGCGAGTATAGTCCTCATAAAGGAGCAGCACAGGGAAGCGACGCGCCACGAAGAGACTTCGGGTCTCGACGCAAAAACAGGGCCCGGCGTACTGCTGTAAAATCGTTTCGCGTGCAGGGATGCATCTACTGATTCCCAACGATCGTCTTAGAAAGCTCGCCCGCCACCGAGAGGACGTCTCAAGATCACAGAAGTGACCGAAATTGGTTCAGACATAAACGATACAGATATAAATCTCTCGCACTTTAGCCGTCCATTGATAGAAGGGATGGTGACAATCGTTGCGCGAAGATCTTCGTAGAATCTTTGCGGCTGCGTGTCAATGCAAGGAAACGAAGCGGGTGGCTGGAACACGCCATCGCCGAGGGGGCCACCCGAAAGAAAGCCAGGCGAGTGAGAGTGGAGCGACGAACTAACTCCAGTCACGCGCGGTGGCTGTAATCACGTCAGCGCGGTACCCTGCTTCCTTGATTGGACCGTAGGTCCGGTCCCGTCGCATTGGTCCCCCGCTCTCGTCTCTGTCCTCTCTCACGCGTTTGCAAACGCGCGTATACAGTACACACGCGCAAACCTCGCTCGGTCGGTCCTTCTGTATACACTTCTCTTTCCGCGTTTGCAGTGCCATGCCCACCCTCGCTCTTTGTCCCCCTTTCTCTCTTTCTCTCTTTCTTTCTCGCGTTGTCCTGCTGGAAGCCGCCGCGCACAAATGAGGTTGTCGCGTCAGCGCGCGCGGTCGGGACACAGGACGAGTTTCCTTTTTCTTCGCCGAGACTCTCTCATCCTATGTTCGCCTGATATTTCTTCCTTTTGTTGTCCTCTACGGCATTGCGACAGCTTCACTTCGCTGCTGATCGCATTTCTGGCCCGCACTGGATCGCACTACCTTGTCATTCCTACTCCTTGTTCTTTGTACAATTAAATTCGGTCTTTTCGGAATTAGTCTTTTCAGAACATGTGCAAGATGAGGAAACAGATATTCATTGACTCATATATATCTAAACAAGATTATATAACGTGAACGAAAACTAATTAATATATCTGATTATGTTCTTCTTCGTTTCTAATTTTAAAGACAATCAAATTCCAAAAAATCTATCATCGAATACACAGAGAGGACAGTTTTACTGAAACATCTAAAAATTTA
>Ga0157363_1007987_pt1 | contig 10047 bp, 18 predicted proteins | sample AttsexASBM1_FD_111477 | JGI IMG/M metagenome (GOLD analysis project Ga0157363, IMG submission 111477) | Fungus gardens microbial communities from leaf cutter ant in Ribeirão Preto, State of São Paulo, Brazil - Atta sexdens ASBM1 | ecosystem: Host-associated > Fungi > Mycelium > Unclassified ...
CAATCATAACACTCATTCAACGTCCAACCCTGGAGCTATAAGAGATCACAACCGATCACTCAAAGATGAAAAAAGCATTGCACGGAAGTACGGCCAGATGGCAAGACGTAGCCAAATAGAATTAGAGCAATAATCCGAATACGAATGGTTTGCGTTGAGGTGATTATTGAAGCGATTTTGCTTAATGGAAGTGACCAGTCAAACGCAATGAAACCAAAAGAACAGAAGATTAGACAGTCGTATTGATGTCATTGATTTCCTGCGTCTCCATCCTGACTTCTTGGATTCTTCGAGTTGTTGTCCCGGCGGCCGCTTCTGACGTCGAAGGTTTAGGCTCCGTCATTCTGTCTTTGACATCCTCCTGATCCCCTTCCTCGGCCTCGGCCTCAGAGAACTCGATGTTCATCTGAGAAAGACCACTTTCTCGGTTGACGGGGCTAGTAGAAGTGGGAGAAATGGATGGAATCTGGTGACCAATGGAGACACCAGGTGAGGCATGAGGTATACTAAGGAGCCCCTCAACGTCTCATCATGACGATAGACCTCTCAACAGAAAGCTCACTTCTCTGGGTTGGGGATTGCAGTTCCGACCGTGCTCTGAGGTGTCACTCCAGCTTTTGAGAGGGCATAATCTCCAGAATCAAAATATTTGCGGTCCTTTGAGATCACAAGTCAACCGAACAGCCCCGAGACATCTCGACAACGCACCTTCTGCATTTTCAACAAGAGATTCTTGTTGGTAGGAAGTTTTCCGTACTTCTGAAATATGTTCTGCTCGTCGGGAGTCAATTTCTAACCAAAAGACCGGATCTCAGTAGTGTGTGAGGCATAAGCGAGAACATAACATAGAACATACGCTAATATCAACCTTATTCCGTCTAGCGGGGTGCATGGTACGCTTGGTATTGCTAAGAAAAGAAAGAAAGAATATGGGCCGTTGGAGAAGGGATTTGAGAATGGATAGAGATTTGAGAATGGATAGAGACCTCTTTGAACTCTTGACCTCCGGCGGAGTTTCAACTTAGAACATTTGACAATTGCAATTACACTACGTAACTAATTCAACGAATCGCATTTCTTTTTCTACGTCCTCTTTGCCTGCATGTAAAGTAGCTCCGTTGTTACTCGGTCCGAATTTCACTGCATGTAAATAATCTTCATCCCCCAAAACCGATGCCTCCGCACTTTGAGCGACAGACAAGTCCGTCATCATATCTATACCTTCATCGGCGATACAACCTAAACGATCAGATCTCGACAATAAGCCACGATCATCCATATCAGTCTCTTCTGACCAGAGCTCGTCAGATAAAAGATCGAGAAAGTCATCTTGACAGAACGCGCGAAACAAAGGAAGGCGGGTGTGAACGAGTTCTGGATTGGCTTTCCTAATTTCGCCATGTTCAGCCAGACCAGGACTACCGTCGCCATCCGGAGTTGTATCCATATCCACGTCCAATAGAGATATTGGTATTTCATTAGTCATAGAAGGCTGAGTGAGACGTTCTAAGTCGAAAGATGTAACTCCAGAAGCTGCAGAGCCCGTCACCAGTAGATCCTGGCCTGCAGTGACTTGGGTCCACCAGCGGGTAGGGTGAACCATGTGGTGTTCGTAATCCTTCTCTTGCGAGTTTCCCGTGTTGCCTGACATAGTTTGTGGGACATGGTGATTAGTTAGAGCACTCTGGATGTTACACGAATACAACTCGTCAGTAATTTTTTCTCAGGTCCTAGATAGATTTGGATGGTTGGTTCAATAAAGAAAGAACCTTTGACTTTGACCAGCTGGAGCAGAGATAGTCTTATCACCAGAAGCAGCTAGAGGACCTACAATCCAAAAATGAGCCAATTCCTGGAATTCGTCTTCATCATTCTCATCCACATCGATGCTGATTTCTTCGGAGGGAGTCTTCTGGTAGGAAGTCAACTGGTTCATGTCTACTGAATCATGACCATCCTCGCTTTCTAAATCAAACAGGATTTCGTCGGCAGTATGCGTGACAGAGTGAAGTAAACTAGCTCGACTAATATGAGGAGGGTCAAACATCTTGAAGGGCGATACGTTCCTCTTGGGGCAGCCTTGTGTGGTTTCACTCACGTCCTCGTCCAAGAATAGGTCCTCTGTGGGGATGGAAGGTACCGAATCTGATAAAAATCCAGTTTCTTGAAGCTCAGTTTCCAAGAGCTCATGCTCTTCGACATCGATGATGTACGCATGAGTGCCCTAGAACAAATTCAGCCCGGAACTCCTAATCGACAGAAGGAGATGGCCAAAAATCGCCTTATATTCGGTCCATCTCATCCCTGCTTTGAATACACGTTGCATTGCAAAGTAGAAGGCGGTCTCCGCAGTCATACGTCGTCGTGACGTAGTGCAGCGATGACTTTCCGTTGTGTCGTCCAGGTTGGTGAAAGGATAGCGATGACCTAGAACCTGACATGGCCAAAGTTATTTTATTTCAAAGCTGACAGGACCTCGACAAGAGAGAGGGATACCTTGAGGAGTTCTTGACATTGAAAACGAAAGTCTGAGTCTAGGGAATGCTGGACTATTCTCTTGATCGACATCATCATCGGCTGAAAATAGGCTGCTTCATTGTTGAATTGCTGTTGGAGCACTCAGGAGCACTATATACAAAAATCCGGAATAACTGCATACCCGGGCTAGATTGCCGAAGATAAGGGGATATCGTCTTGTATTGGTAATGTAAACCAAGTCAAAGCTGATGAAGGGAGTGCCACACCTGACCAAACTATTTTTGACAAAACGTATAACAACGTCATCTAAAAGAGTCTGCAGTGGCAGAGTGAGGTCCTTAGAGAATAGGACATTGTAAAGATCCGAAGGCGGCGTAGCGCCATCACATGCGAGAGATGGCTGCAGTTTCCACGAGTAATCAAGGTGTAAGGACTCAAGTCTCGGTCGAATTGCGGTTAAATCCTCGGCGGAGGCTGTATGTACGAGCGATACAGTAACTACAATGTCTGGTAGTCAGTCAAAGAATCACAGTAAATCTAGGAATACACTCGCAGCCAGGAGTTTCGTTGATTTGAGATAGAGCTATTTCAGATACAGTGACCAGGCCAAGTTCAAGTGCGTTCTAGCAGACAGGTATGATGACTGACAGTAATCTGATGAAATGAGTACCTTTCTTAGAAGTTGGAGCAGATGATTTGTTGTTTTCGAGGTAAGAAGTTCATCATGTGTAGCCAAGATACCGTCCTTGGAACCAGAGAGCGTAAAAAGTAGTGGGTTTTGGGCAGAGACCTCCGCGTGGATATCGTTCGGTGTTTCGTCATACTGCAGGGCCGGAAAACGCAGATTATGATGTGCGGAAAGCAACAACGAGAAATATCCGGCAGCAGCTTTGAAGGCGGCCTCATGGGTGATGTAAGGCATGAACGGGAGGGAGCTGCGTGCAGGTGATGAACTGGGAAAATAACTGATAACAAACCGTCACAGCCCCTAAAGCAACCTCTTCAGCTTCTGCGAATTCAGGCTTTCTGTGTGTACACAGCCATGGTACGCTGCTTTTTTTCTTTACTGGGACCCTGCTCACATCGATGCTCCGCTAGACCCAGAGCGATGGGCTCGACCTGAAGATCCAGGAGGTATACAGGCATATTCAGACCGAACGCAAGATCCTGGAGGCTTCCCAGAATCTGGAACGTGCTACTGCCAACGAAAATGTCCGCAAAGGCACACAGAACAAGATCAAGCAGACGGAGCGTAACCTCGTCTATTATGAACAGACCCTTCGCGAGCTCCAGGCTCGTAAATTGCAACTGCATCAGCAGCCACGCGATGATGCTATCCGATCAGGGGGATTGCCTTCACCACAGGTTGGCAGATTTGTGTCGGTGTATTATTGCTTACGGTTTCTTGATATCACATTCCTCTCAGGACTTTGATCAGCAGGGTATTCGTTTGCCCGAAATGGGCTTTGGACAACAACCGGGGGATCTATCTCGAGGAAAGGCTTACAGCAATCTGGATCTGATTAAGGCTGATACCCTGATTACGCCACCCAAGATCACCAAGATGTTGCAACAACTCGAGTTTAAGCTACAAGTAGAGAAACAATATAAACAAGGGATAGACAAAATGGCCAAGCTTTACTCTGCTGATGGGGACAAGAAATCCAAGGCTGATGCCGAAGCCAAAAAGGTCGAGAGCGAGAAGAAGATCCAATTACTGAACGCTGCTCTCAAACGGTATAAAAATCTGCATATATTAGATGACGTGATTGAGAATGATGAGACTGGTACGAACCTTGTTTGATCTACTGGTCAACATCCATCTGACAAACGGTGTCAATGATGCTGTAGACACTGCTTCCGAGAGTGAACGTGGGGTTAACATCCGTTCAAAGCCAATATCGGGAACTCTTCGCGTAACATTACGAAGCGCACGGGAACTCGATCATGTACCTGTCACCGCTCGATTTCGCTCATCTTCTAAAGCAGTGACGGAAACTTATGTTTCGATCAAGGTTGAAGGAACACAACTGGCTCGTTCTCATCCATCTCGCGGGACGGATAGGTGGAATGAAGAATTTGAGATGATTGTTGAGAAAGCCAATGAAGTGGAAATTGTGGTATATGATAAGCAGGGGAACGACTATCCCATTCCTATAGGTATCCTCTGGATCAAGATTAGCGACCTCGTTGAAGCTCTTCGGAGGCAGAAAGTTGGAATAGAGACCGGTCAAGGAGGTTGGGTGACTGCAGGTGCAATGCCAGGTGACAGTCCATCCGCCCGGATGGGCGGGTACTCTGGTGTACAAGGAGGTATGGATGCTCCACTCAATTACCCCGGAGCACAAGGTCTCGGGGGCGTATCTCCTGTTCAGTCTGGCAGCGAAGGAATTGAGGCCTGGTTTGGCGTCGAACCGGCTGGCGCCATTGCCCTTCAACTAAACTTCAGTAAGCGTTCCTTTCCTCGATTTTCCCTCATTAGTTCATATGTCCTCAGCCAAGGAGAATGTTCGTAAGCGGCCTTTGGACGCACCTATGGGGGGCCTCGGCCGTCAAGGTGCTGTTCGCAAGCGTAAAGGCGAGGTTCACGAGATGAATGGGCATAAGTTCGTGCAGCGTCAATTCTATCAGCTTATGCTCTGTGCTTTCTGTAATGACTTCCTGCTGAATGCGCTCGGTTATCAGTGTGAAGACTGTCGATACACGTGCCACAAGAAATGTTATGAGAAAGTGGTGACTAAATGTATATCAAAGTCGAATACTGGTGTACGAGTTCTTCGTTTCTTCTCTTCACCTGTTTGGCTAATTGATCGACTGTCATTCATAGGATGGAGACGAAGAGAAAATTAATCATCGTATCCCTCATCGTTTTGAGCCTCTGACAAACATTGGTGCCAATTGGTGTTGCCACTGTGGTTACATGCTTCCTCTCGGTCGTAAGAATGCTCGCAAATGCACAGAATGCGATATCACCTGCCATGCGAATTGCGCTCACCTCGTGCCTGATTTCTGTGGTATGTCGATGGAGACAGCAAATGAGCTTCTTCGAAGCTGGCGTGATATCAACAGGCAAAAAATCGATAGGCAATCCAAAGCTGCTTTCGCTATTGCTCAGAAGCCTACTCATACCCCTCCACCACTACCTCCTATTGATGCGGGAGCAAATCCGTTGGGACTTGCCATAGACAAGATGAAAATTTCTGGTCCTGAACAAGGTCCACTTGCCTATGATGGATATGGACGACCTATGGGACCTCCTGATCGTCTTGCTCAAGACCCTCACTACTACCAGCAGCAGCAACAACCCCTGCCACAGATTCCTTCCCAGCACCCAGGACCCCTATATCCTCACCAGACTTCGCCTAGACCTCCACCAGCCAGGCAGCCTACCATACCACAAGGATTCCCTCCACAGGTAGCCACTCCTGCTCGGCCGCCGTCAAGACCTTATGACCAACAGTTACCTCCTGATCCTTATAGTCAACCTTATCCCGTGAGTTGATATATTGACTATTCGAAATTTTCAGTTCATATAGATCATAGTCCCAGATGGGACGACCGAGCGGACCTATGGGGTCGCCTCATCAACCTCCTCATGCTCCGCTACCCGCATCTCGTCCTACACAAGATGCCTACCAAGATATGTCACAACCGCATCGTCTGCAGCAGCAACCAGGTCGCCAGGCCACGATGAAACGAAAGGTTGGATTGGATGATTTCAACTTCCTGGCTGTACTAGGAAAGGGAAACTTTGGTAAAGTGATGTTGGCAGAGGAAAAATCAACAACGCAACTGTATGCAATCAAGGTACTCAAAAAGGAGTTTATCATTGAGAACGATGAAGTCGAGAGGTATTATGAAATGCATCCTCTACTGACTCCTACTTGCTCATTAGTATCCTAGCACTCGTTCTGAGAAGCGAGTATTTTTGACGGCCGCAAGGGAACGGCACCCGTTCTTACTTGGACTACATTCATGTTTCCAGACGGAAACACGTATCTACTTTGTCATGGAGTATATCAGTGGGGGTGATTTGATGTTACACATTCAGAGGAAACAATTCTCGCTTCGGCAAGCGAAGTTCTATGCATCGGAGGTCTTGCTTGCACTGGAGTATTTCCACGCTAATGGTATCATTTATCGGTGCGTCTTTCCCCTGAACCTCTTTCTAAATCTCACTAGTGTATCTAGGGATCTAAAACTCGACAATATCCTCCTCACACTTGACGGCCATGTCAAAGTTGCTGACTATGGTTTGTGTAAAGAAGAAATGTGGTATGGCCAAACGACATCTACGTTCTGCGGAACGCCAGAATTCATGGCGCCTGAGGTATGTAATCATCTTGACATTTGGCCAGCTTCGTCTGATTCCGAGCAGATCTTGCTAGAACAACGTTATGGACGAGCCGTTGATTGGTGGGCCTTCGGTGTTCTGACTTATGAAATGTTACTTGGACAATCTCCCTTCCGCGGAGAGGACGAAGACGAAATATTTGATGCGATTCTAGAAGACGAACCTCTATACCCCATTACTATGCCCCGGGATGCTGTTTCTATTCTACAAAAAGTGAGTGCCCTTTCCCCCACTCTTATCTGGAGATTCGATTTTGACGCTGCGACACAGCTGCTGCAACGCGATCCTAATCGTCGCCTCGGCTCCGGAAATGAAGATGCAGAGGAAATCAAACAACAACCTTTCTTTAAAGATGTCAATTTTGGTGACATCCTTCATAAACGGATACCACCTCCATTCTATCCCAAGATCGTAAGCTATGATACTGGATCGTCTCACTAGTAGCTGCTTCATAAAGTTATAGAACGGCTTGGCAGACACGAGCAACTTCGACGAAGAATTCACTCGCGAGAAGCCCACGCTGACACCTGTTCACGGCCAGCTGACTGTTCGAGATCAAGCCGAGTTCAATGGTTTCTCATGGGTACGTTCGAGTTACAGACTCAAAAATATCATATCAATGTTCACTCCGCAGGTTGCAACATGGGCAGATCACCCAGCTTGAGCTTTTCTAGTCAGGATCAATGTTGTCTTCTGTTATATTACATTACTATTGCGTTACCTTGATGTGCACTGGAATGTTTGTTGCCTGTGCTTCGGGCGTCTATTATGATCAGGAATTATTCTTCGAGCTCAAGATTGCTTCGCGCCTCCTGTAACAACATGACCACCTGTACCGGGAAAACCTGGGGTAGAAATGTCCGTTACAGTGTCGTCCTTCCCCGACTCCCTCATTAGTTGGTAGAACGTATGCCAGAGGGAAGCAATTGTCTCATATTCCCTGGTCATTCCCAAGACTTCTTCCAGCTTACGGTTCAAAGCATTACTTGAGGATAATAGTTCTTCGAAGCTCTGTACGACATTTCAGTCCCCATTCAAGTGGTCCATCGTGCCTCCTTACGGCAGTTATTTCGCGCGATAGTCTGTCGCGCTCGCGTTCAAAGAAACTAGGCTCTTCTTCCATGGAAATTTCACACTGAAACTTATGCATTAGGCCGAACAGAGAATCTGAAGTGAAAATGAACCATGCATTATATAGTCTGTAGCCAGATAAACAGTTGACTGAGATATGGTATGATGGTGGAAGGTCAAAAAACTGATGTATTATGTAAAGTGATCTGATTTAAGTTATCTGATAATAAGTTAGAGGGCATTTCAAAAAACAAAGGATCCAATGATCGGAAAATGAAGCTTGTTAACAAGGACAGAGGCGTAGTGACCAAAAAGGTGACAAAAAATGGGACACATGGAAAAGCGCGCGCGAAACGAGTGAATAAAGCCCAACGAATGACACCTCCACATATTAACATACCACCCGATAGATACGAGAAGAATCTCTGATTGTGGGGATCGGTATAGTGATTCACACCTGTGAAAGGGTTTAAAATAGCAGAAAAGATAGAGCAAGAGTTACAGGAATCCGCTTTCCTGCAGTAGTCGAGCCATTTTCTCATCTTCTCGCTCTCGTGGCTCACGTTCAAGACTGAGCTTCCAAAAGTTGTCACTAGAGGCCCGAGGATCGGTGTTGCTGAATTGATCCAATGAATCTTCAATGAAGGAGAGAATAGAAGTAACTGGCGTGAGATTATACGAGGTCGTCTGCCAGCGCTTGATATCATCCATGACATCCGATGCCTTCTGGCGTTTGAAGAAATTGACGAGGTTGCCTGGCGAAAGGTTGTCGGGATTTCCATCCACAATGAACTGTAACGTTGAGAGGTAGACACCTGATCCCATTTTTCAGGGGCAACCATAGTTGACAGGGCAGCCAACTACTTACCAATGAACGGAACGCAGGGAGGTTCGATAGAAGACATGAGATGACGATACTTGGCAAAAGTCTTACTACTATCGATGGTGAGTTCACACGCAGCAAACTGGGAGATGGCTCTCTGGTTAACTTGTTCCCATGTACGCTTCAGTCTGCGGATAGGGGGTGTGTTCAATCCTGAGGTAATCGCGATCATAGTTGAGAGGTTGTTAAGGGCACGACAACGCTGAAATGGAAGGTCAAGATCAATGATGACAACAAGAATTGGAATCCCGCACGTCAGCGACATTTATTAAATATTTTACTACTTGTGCTCGTCTACGCGAGTCCTCTTTGCTGAGGATGGAATGAGCGACCCAGTCTGCAATCTAAATAACACCAATGTCAATTTAAACGAAAACTTTCAAGTCAAGTGCACAGACCCGATTGCTTGTCTGGATCACTGCACCAATGTTATCCATGATGTCTGTTTTCTGTGCTCTTGCACGTTTCAAGGCTTCAGTCGGGTTAATGCGCTGGTACATTCGATTTTCCATGATTGTGAATTGTCTCGCCAATTCTAGAGGATCAATGTCCGCAAGTTTCAGTTTCTTGCCTCTTGCTAAAATTGGAGTAGGGGCTGGGATCTGATTCGTTGTGACGAAGGATTTTACACCAATATCGCCATTAATTTGCTAAATGAAAGTTCGTCTCCAGTCAATGAAAGTACTATTTCAAGTGAGTTAAAAAGACATACGGCGCGCTCAATATGACTTCTCAGGGCTTTAGCCGCAGGCATGTCCGCGACATCCTCCTGGGAGATGAACTCCATCATACGGTTTAAGATATACGTATCTTCCTGGTCTAGAACGTACTGCTCTTGAATCATTATTTTGAAAGTATTGAGAACGCTAATTCAGGTTGTTCAAAATGTGGCAACCGAGACTGATAGTGATGAGCCTACCGTGTCTGGACGACGTGTTGCTTAAACTTAGTCCAATCCTCTAATTCCTTAGGTGTTAAGTTCTCCGGTGGCTGTATCCTAAATCGTTGGACTAGTAAATCAAACAGGTCATCTAAGGTTGTAAAATCTTTGTATGTCATCAAAAAAGCTCTGCTAAAGGGAAGATCTGCAGAATCTGTTAGCAGCTACACGTTGCCGAACCTCTGCCACTTTACTCACCAACTTGATCATGGGCAGTTAATTTTTCAACAAGTGCAGGAACGGTACCACCCTTCACGGAATTGTCGGCCTCATCAATCATTATCTCCGAAGGATTGAAGTTCGATCGCAAGAACCAGGGCC
>Ga0157363_1007989_pt1 | contig 10047 bp, 13 predicted proteins | sample AttsexASBM1_FD_111477 | JGI IMG/M metagenome (GOLD analysis project Ga0157363, IMG submission 111477) | Fungus gardens microbial communities from leaf cutter ant in Ribeirão Preto, State of São Paulo, Brazil - Atta sexdens ASBM1 | ecosystem: Host-associated > Fungi > Mycelium > Unclassified ...
AATTTATTAAAATAATTTATTAAAATTATAATTAAAATATAATTTATTAAAATTACATATGTAACGTATACACTTTAATTGTCAACTATCATTTGATAAACTTCTGTCACACAAGACGTATGACAATATTACAAATGCAAAGACATATATCTATCATAGGGCAATATTCGGCCTTTAGATTCGATAGCAACAAATCAGGTAGCGATGTGATTAGTATATTTTGCCACATTCAATTATTCAATTATGATTGCTGATATATTAATATCAAAGTATGCAATTTATTATCGTTGAGTATGCTCAGAAGACGAAAGGAAGGCCGTCGGTCGGACAGACGACTTAGATACCTATGCGTATATATACTGCGTGGCGCATTATAACAGACTAAGGGTGGATAACCCGTGATCGATCATCCCGGTGAATGCGACACCCCTACGAACGCACATCCGCGCCCCATTAAACCGGTAGTTCGCCCTTGCGAGCTACGCGCGCGCACCTATCACCCTGAATCGAACGAGAAAGTCTCCCTTTGCAAGATCGCGCAATACAATCGGAGAAAATTCTTTTTTTCTATGCCAAATTTGAAATAATCGCGCTAATAACAGACGCACACATTTATTATATAAATAATGAGAGAGAGAGAGAGAGAGAGAAAGAGAGAGAGCTTCTCGTCCACAATTATAATCGTCAAAGTTAAATAATCACCATAGTATCTGCAGATTTATGATACGTTCGACCAAAGCGTCGGAAGAAACGTCAGTAGAAATCTAATGATATCGAGTGATCGTTGCAGTCGCTAGGAACGATGCTTTTTATAAAAGAAATCGAGCGAATCCGGACGAGAGAGTCATTCGCTCGCTCTCATGTTAGCGATAATAGTGATAGACAGGCAACGAAGTTATGTGGGCGTCTTAGCGACGTGCGAGTTCTATGCGTAGCATAAATTACCATCCGAAATGAAGATGGAAATCTGATCTCGTCATTAGGCGCCGCTACCCTCGCTTTATGAACTGAAATTCTCGTTGCACCGTTTTGCTTATAATCGTGTGCCGAGTACGAAAGTAAGCATGATAAGTGAATAAATAATAATGTGATACTGAAAGACAAATAAGTTGTTCGGAAAAACGCGATTTGTATACCAAACTATTATTCTTTTGTATCTTCTTACAAATAATTTAATAGATGTAATTTTAGAAAAAAATAACAAAGTTAAAATTAATGTCAATTATAGTAATGACTCAAAAAAAAAAACAGCAATGACTATACCAATTTGTTCTATCATTATACTTGAATGAATGCATCTTGCTGCATCGTAATGACACATCGATTTTTATTATTGCAACGCAATCAAATGCTCAACTACTTGATCAAAGATAACAGCAATATGGCGGACGATAAAAAGAACAATATGTTGCTTCTGTTATTCTCGCAGTATAGTCAGAGATATTTCGTAGGCGATACATTAGGAATTACAATTGTTAAAATACAAGTCAATTAATTTAATCTAGAAGTACACGAGAACCGTATTGACAAAAAAATCGTTGGGAACCGTCGTCACTACAAGAAAGAATCAATTGAATTTTTTACAAACCAACATAAGAGTAATAAGAAACAAAGGCAGACGATTTTTTGAAAGATAAAATAGGTAAACAGAAATATTATAAATTTAGAAAATTAATTATCATTATTTTACTGTTTTATTTATTTTCTCGTGCACACAGAAATAATAAAATTGAAATAATTAAAATTCTTTTTTACTCTCTTGGTTATTTGAAAACCGAATACTATTAATTTCCGTATTCGCGTTTAACGAGAAATATTTCATACAAAAAGCATCTCCATCTCGCTTCTTGCATGTCATGACAAAAGGAATATCAGAAATATATATTTCGATCGGGTAAAAGACCCAGAAAAAGACAGAGAGGGAAGAGAGAGAGAGAGAGAGAGAGAGAGAGAGAGGGAGAGAGAGAACCACAGCACAGAATATTCTCCGACAAATTCCAATGTGACTAAACCCTCACGAATGACTGGCAGGCCGGCTGTGCGCGGGATGCAGGAGGGTTGGGGTCGCTAGGGTATCAGAGAAGATCTCTCCTTCTCTCCTTCATCCTCTTGCATCGAGGCGGTCCAGGCAGTCACCGAAAAGCCTACTACATCGGTCGCATTTGTGCCCAAGATGTTCACATCGGCAAGCTTAAAATTAATTCGATGTAAGAGTTTCGTATTTTCCTGATAATTATTCAAGCTGAATCATTGAGATTCGGTGTTGTCAGAATAGGTAATTTTCAATATTTATGATAAACAAAAATTTTACTTACTTTAATAGAAAAGCAATGTGATATAGAATTAAACTAAATTATCATGCTTTAACCGGCGGAGATATAATATTATTAATTCAAGATTTGATCTTCATTGTTTCTTACAATTATTCGATTGTATCTAAAAAAGAAAGACAGAATCTGTGGCCAGAGAATTCTTTTAAGTTAATACGTGAAAATGTAATTTGATTTACAGAAGAAAATGACAAATGAACGTTCTACGAATCTAAGTTATTTACATATACTGCGAGATTCAAATCCCGTGACTAAAGACCACTCAGTATGCAAGCTATGTCTCATTACGTTTCTCGAGTTGCTGTCAAAGCTATTAGATAAGAGGGCGTGCGAAGTGGATATCGTGAGAAATGAAGGAAGGAGAAAAAGAAAAAAGAGAGAGAGAGAGACATGGCAAGGCTTCATATAGTTCTTTCTCTGTTTCTAATCACGATAATGTCCTTCCATGAAAGCTGTTTCATCACACAATTGGCCGCATAGATCAAGTTAAATATGTATAAAATCGAGTTTCTCAAAGGACTAAATTTCCTGATCCTCAAAGCATCCAAGGTACGAGGGACACGTTCGTTTAAACGTCTGTCAAACGTCTGAAGATGTGTCTTATGAACAAGGAATTACATCTATCAGATAACATTAATGCTTCTCGATTCAGAATTGGATATAAAAAATTATAGACGTCACATTAAAAGAAAATTATGTATATATATATCTAACAATACTGGATGCAAGTGCAATTTTGGATAATATTTGAGGTAGGGTTATTTAAAAATAAAAAAATAGGTAATTTCCAATCGATATGATGTTGCCATGAAAATGTTGTATTGTATTTTGCTGCATTAAATGAAATTCTCAAATAAGAAATATTATCTACAACAAAAAATCAAACATCATTAGTCTACCTATGTAAACGTACGCACACGTGCACGTACCCTTATAATGATAACACGACGTGAATCCCCGGCTTGGCTGCATGTTTCCGTCGTCACTTGCAAATGTATAAAATTTCCACACGTTACACGCAAGATAACGGTGAATAAAATACGCGATCTTGCTCTTTCCGAGTTCTCAGGACGTGTAACACGTGATTCGCAAACACGTGCCGAAATTTTTTACTCATACCATACATTAATGTGAAACACCGTTAATTTATTCCTTTAAATAATTTATCCGACAATTTTCTTATGCTTTCTTGCGAAATATTAATATTACCTTGTACTAATTGCTGTATTCATTAAACATATAATTTAGTTTTTTATTGATGAATAAATTTGAAATTCTCTCTCTCTCTCAGTTTGGTGAAATAACGCCGCAGGAACATATGAATGATATCGTGATTACAGATCTCACTTCGTAGGGCTAACCGACTTTTTGGAAAAAGTACAAGTTGCTTTTATTTAAGGAAATGTTTGACCTGCATTCGTCCATTACTTAGCGCTTCTCTCTCTCTCTCTCTCTTTCTTCCTTCGTCTCGAGAACTTCGAAAGACGCGAACTCATCCTGACTGGAGTGCGTGGCAGTTATCGAAAGCAAGCCGGTCCTCCGCTAAACAATCCGATGCGGCATTTACTGATCCATCGATCTGACAGAGTCGTTTGTCGAGAACGTCCAATCTCTCTCTGTTCCTCTCTATTTTTCTCTCTCTTTCTTTCTTTCTTTCTTTTTCAAGTAGGAGCGCAGTGACGGCGAAACGTTTCAATCTTATGCTCGCCGTCTCGTTATGGCGTTATTGATTATCCGACCTGACGCCATGAGTCGCGAACGAGTGCAGTGAAGTTAATTACTCACGATTCGAGACGTATCTCTTTCTCCCTCTTTCTATTCTAAAACGATACTGAAAGAAACAGGTTGCGCAATAAGAAATCATAATCGCGCGCGAGATATCGTTTAATATTATTATCATTATTATTAGATATTGTTGGTGTAATAATTTTTCTGGCGCAAAAGACACTGATTGTAAAGACACTGACATGAGAAACGTTATAAATGTCATGATAAATAATTAATTGAAAGAGAAAATGATAAAAATGATAGAATAATAAAACATATGTATAAGTCGAAAAATAACAGTCTACTAAATAAATTCTTCATTATCGGTAGTAGCACATCCGGGATCATTGATCTTTGCCTGGTATGCGAAAAAAATATATCTCGAACGCCGTCTATCATTCGTCGTCGCACGTTCCGATGAGTGAGGTCCATATCGAACTTAAGATAGTGTTATTTCTGTTATTTACGATGTCTCGAAACAGGTGACACGTTCCCTATACCTGCATGCCGCAGGTAAATGGCCGCCTAGCCACGATTTACAAAAGCGTTAATAAAAGCAAAGGAAAGAAGTCAGCAAAAGAGAAAAAGAGAGGGAAAATGGAAGACGGAAAAACGACTGAGGGAGAAGAGAGAGAGAGAGAGAGAGAGAGAGAGAGAGAGAGAGAGAATACCCCGTAATTATACGAGGGTGAGTTATGGCGGTACAAGTACCGGCGGTTACAACGACCGGCCCAAACGACTCGGAGTAGTCTCGTCTATCGATGACAGCATGTAGCGCCTTTCGACATCAGATACGCGAGTGACGAATACATTGTCCGTCATACGTTGAAAAATTCTCGCCGCGTCTGCGATGTTGATTAATCTGTCCGGTTGCCGTGTATATTTTTACGGTAAATATGCAAATTACGACTTCTCATGCTTTGATTATCGTCAACGTTGGAACGTAAAGCTATAATTTGGTAATACCATTCCCTAGGTGAGCGTAACACTCTATTATAATATAGAGTACTTTTATACGTGTTACTTTCTGTCCTTTTGTAATTATCGAACATATAGTATGTTAATAAGTAAATGAGATTTTTATGAATGTTTCTTATGCGATATCATGATCAGAATTTAAACATATCACATCGTATCGTTAAAATTGTTTTTAGGGCAAACTTTCTTGAGAGAAAATGCATATCCCTAGAGAATCAAGCGATTTTCGAATACTGCGATTAAGATACACTGACTTTGAAAGTGTGGTTCAATGGCGCAACAGTGATTTGCCAACACCACATGCGTGACGTGATCCCTTTCGAAAACCGCGTTTTTGCTCGGCCTCCGTGACACATCTGTGACGCGATCCTTTGTTTTGACGCGATTGGACAGGTGAGTTATCTGGCTGTGGTAAGACGATCGTTCTTCTCTAACGGACACCGACACGCCGGCGAAGTTCTCCTCGAAAAAGATTCATCCGGAGCCGGTGTAAACACAGCCGATAAAACGACGAGGAGAGGCCTTAACCGGCACGGAAGAGTGATGCGCTACGGGGAAACCATTCTTTAAAACCTCACACGTCCCGTGCGGCCCTTTCCGTCGCGCGGTTCTGCCCGACTTGAACGAGTAAAAACGACTTGGTAGCGGCCTCTTGGTGAAGACGAACTATCGCCGCCACCCTCGCAATGCACCCCGCGAATCCTCCCTGAACGCTTCGCATCAACCTTAAATTCGATTAACACTCCGTCATTTCAAAGGGATGGGGACAGTCGCGAATGAAGTCGTGTCAATTGAGATTACAATTTAATTATAGCAACGTTATGTACAATAATAATTTTTTTTGATACTAATTGTAAATCGTAAAAATATAATTCCACGTATACATAATCTTTAAGAATTTTTTTAATTATGTGTACAAAAATAACAAACATATATAAATAATATTTTTGAATAAGGTTTTTACACTGTTCCTTTTCAATTGTTGTTTTTACAAGTGTCCAACTTTGAACATTGAACGAAAAAAATCAAACTGTAAAAAAATGAGGGAAAACCATTTATCACGTATTTCTAAAAATAATCGAAATCGGAGTGATTTGGACTTCCGTCTTACGATACTCATCGCCGCCATTTGGCCTCTCCATGTTAGTGGATTTACTGTCAACGTCGGAAAAAAAAACTCGGCATCGTGCCCACGGGAATCTTTCGAGGGTTCTCCAAGAGAAAGGAGGAGATGATCGACCATACCATCGGACGACGACACGTCGGACATCAGTCAGTCAAGTCCGAGTCGTCCATCGAAGTCGGCGGAGGAACGTTTCAGTCACACGCGACGGGACATTATCGCATTAAATATCGACAGGTGGCTTTCAGCGCAGCACGCTAGAAAAATCAGGAGAAAAATGCCTAAATCTGTTCAATCCACTCTCTCTCTCTCTCTCTCTCTCTCTCTCTCTCTCTCTCTCTATCCCTTTAGCCTCTCCGAAGATTCGCCTGCGCTGCAATCGGTGTGTCCACCCACACCCGCTGCGTTCATAATAGGCTCCACGAGGCTAAGCCCCTCTAATTCCTCTTCCATCCTCCTCTTTCACCACAATCTCCCGCTTCAACCATACTAGGGCTAAGGGCCCTGATCTCTTTCTCTCTGTCTATCCCTATCTATTTCTCTCTTCCCCCGCATCCCGACATGCTTTTGAACGCGTTTCCCATAGGTTATTATTAGAATGCCTTACGTTTATGCCCCCGGTCGCGGCCAGGTAGATGGACAGTGCTCCGCCCTTCAAGAGAAAGAAGAGTCCCGAGTTGTACGTGCAGCCTGCAACAACTCCGCGCTCCTCCGCTCTCTGTGACCTATCCCCTGTATCCTCTGTATCCCCTGTCTGTGACTACCTGAACAGAAATTCCTAGATGAAGAGTGATCCGTGCCGTGCGGCGACGATCGTTCACTACGCGACGCCGCACCGTCACCGCCAATGCCATATCATGTCAGAATTATTTTTCGAGAAACGAGTTTCGATTGCTACACTATATTTGATTCACTCGGATTTCCTACCTCTCAAATTTCTCCCAAACTCGGCAACATACGTTCGAAAACGGACGCAAGACCGACGCAACGCAATGGTACGACAGAAATGAATTCTCTTGCTTGTCAACCGCGCACCATCGACGATTATATCGTGTGGCAATTCACGCAGCCGGTTTTTAACAATCGCCTGGAAGAACTTTGACAGATGTCGTAGGATGCGATTTATCCCTTTTGATATTCCCTGCCGTAAATTATTACAAATGTGATTCTAATCGAGCTTTATGTATATCTAGGATAAGATCATATTTCGACACTAGTGACTAGAAGAAGCTAGATCTTTGTATTAAAATGAACTTGGTCAGTTCAATTTGAACACGCATTAGCCTTTGTCATTTCTCCAAAAAGATACGATCCATATTGTGAATGTGATGCGTCAATTGTACAATTAGAAATTTTTCTTCTAAAGCTTCTAAAACACGGCGTTTCTTACGCATAAATATATTTCAATATAAGTCTAATCATGAACTAAGTTACCTCTAATCAATAAAACAAATGAACCAGGACGCCGCTCCCAATGAATTTGAGCAAGAAGAAAAAAGATGAGTCGGCAATTGTCAGCATAAATTTATCACATTACTGCATTTGACGTTCATTGGTCAAATTAATATTACATCCAGTAACGCTAGTTGTTCAAGTTATGTAAAAAAAAAGATCACTAATTTATTTCATTGTAAAAAGTCAAAAGTCAAGGATTTTTTAATCACTCGTTCCATATTTTTGGCGCGAAATCGCTTGCTGATGGCAGCATCTCACAATCTTTTTTTATCATTTTCTTTCTTTCATAAAGAATAATATTATAAGAGTTAATAATATCTTTGTAGAAAGTTTTTTCTACAGCCCAAGTCGAAAATATCATATGCCATTGATTATACATGCGCAAAACAATATAAAGAAATCGTATATTGCAAAAAATATTGGAAATAATGTTAATTTTTGTGAGAAGCAAGGTCTACAAAAAAATCACAGCATCATTTATAATTTATCGGGCGTATTTTCACAACGTCGATATTGTCTTGAATCCAGTTAATGTTGAATTTAAGAACTACGTGTTTTAAACTGTGCTGTGGTGGTCAAGTTGCCCGATATATTTCACATCAGAACGACTCGAGTGCTCGATCATTCCGATTGTTCCGAACTGAGCTGACCGGATTTCGATCCGATCGCGTTGCTTCAGGCGCTCGTTAATGCCGCGCGCATAATTCACGCGTGGTTTTAATAACACGACGAAAACATCGGCAGGGAACGCGCCGCCGCCGTCGATCTTTTCAATCCGATAAATCGCCATCGGTCTTTTGCGCGACGTATTTCGCCCACCGGGAAAGGCGGCCGTCAATTATTATCGTTTCCCGCGTCTGGTAGTACCGCGTCCGCGCATAAATATCGCCATTTCCAACGACTTCATTCGCCACCGCCGCTCCAAACTTTTCTAAATAATGACTATTTTACGGCCGTGATAATGAAATTCTAAGGTTTTATAGATACACAAACTTATACGCACACAGGACATTGATTAGTAGTGCATTTGTAGCGTAACTTATACAATGGGTGAATAAGTCATGTTTAACTAAGCGCGAATTCTGAATAATTCACAAATTCTGTAAAAGTAAAAATGTTTTATTTCTGATAATATTAAGCAATTAAACAATAAACTGATTCCATATTCTTCAGATTATAACTATTTGAATTCAAGAAGTAAAACTTATAGCAAATTTGCATTAATATACTGATCAATCAATTTAATAATACGAAAAAGATTTTCTTCAATTACTTAATAGCTCTATTTTTCTCTACTTTTAGAGACGAAAAACATAACCGTTCCGAAAATTTTTTCTTTCTTTATAAAATTATATTCTTTATAAATAAATAATTTTCGAAAAAAAATTTCTCTTTTCTTCTCATTTACTCTGATTATATTTTAAAATTAAAAAATATAAACGAAGAATAAATTATTTTTCCATAAATAAGTTTATTGTACCACTTGTAAAAATATAAGTTCATTAAACTCAGATTCGTAGATACGCTAAGCATAAATGATCGTATAGATTAGTTGTCCTTATACTTATTATAGAAAACTAGCTTACAATTACATCGTAAAGTATATATTACTGCCATCTCGCGGTGCTGGTTTCAAATGTTAACACTCCGTCGATATTACCATTTTCTTATCAGTACACATAGCAGATGTGTCCTTTTTGCCAGAGGATTCAACCTTATCGTTCGCTGCGTACATACATCAAGACGTATATAGCAAGCGATGGCGACGGCCGATGATATTCACCCGGAAATGAATCGCGATTGGTCGTCGGCATTGCTGCGAATATGCTACACGAGAGGGGGCGTTAGATAAGTACTTTTTCTGTGCGCGAAACGTCCGTTGATAGAAATGCATAATAAGGCAATCGGCCGGCAGCAATGTCCACCCTTCATATTGACGCGCGGCAATTAATGGGCCAACGTAACGGTGATGATAATGGCGACGTTTTCGCCGCAACCAGCCAACCGATTGCCAACGACGCGGGCGATGATTTCGTGCCGCGAAATGTACGAAAACGCGCGAGGATGCCATAAAATATTCATAACTTTTAGAAATCCTGTCAATATGCAAATGAGAAATGCTAATCGCCTCCCGCATTCGCGCCTACGACGAAAGCTATCGTTCTGTTGACATCCGCCCGTCAAGATCCTTGTTTTGTGGATGTTTCACTAGCGGGATCGATGATTTAACCGCTTGTCAAATGATCGAGTCCCGTTTTAGCATTCAAGGATTTTCGTTCTTTTATGGTGCGTGTATTAATATAAGTGTGGTGTGTGTGTGTGTGTGTGTGTGTGTGTGTGTGTGTGTGTGTGTGTGTGTGTGTGTGCGCGCGCGCGCGTGTGTGTGTGTGTGTG
>Ga0157363_1007991_pt1 | contig 10046 bp, 10 predicted proteins | sample AttsexASBM1_FD_111477 | JGI IMG/M metagenome (GOLD analysis project Ga0157363, IMG submission 111477) | Fungus gardens microbial communities from leaf cutter ant in Ribeirão Preto, State of São Paulo, Brazil - Atta sexdens ASBM1 | ecosystem: Host-associated > Fungi > Mycelium > Unclassified ...
AGAGATGAGAACGCAAAAGCGATGCATGGGTTATGTAGCTATCGTGGTCGACGACTATGACCGTGCAATTGAGTACTACACTGACAAGCTGGGCTTTACGCTGGTAGAAGACACGCCGCAGCCGGGTAAACGATGGGTCGTTGTGACGCCCAATCCGGAAAGCGACTGTAATCTTCTCCTGGCTCGAGCTTCAAACCAGCATCAGGAAGGCTTTATCGGCAACCAGTGCGGCGGGCGGGTATTTCTTTTCCTGCAGACTGACGACTTCTGGCGTGACTATAACGCCATGAAGGAAAAGGGTATTCACTTCAGCCAGGAGCCGCGAGAGGAGGAGTACGGAATGGTCGTTGTGTTTGAGGACATCTACGGCAATCGCTGGGACCTTTACCAGAACAAGAAAAATTAAAGCTCTTTTACGGTTGGGGCATCACGACTTTATCGGCCCCACTAAAATGTCCGCAGATCGCTCAAAGCGGACCGCTGAGACTGACTTGAGGCAACTTAGTGACATCAGAGGACGTCGCCAACAAAAATCTATGTTAATAGATAGAGAGCAGGTAAGGGTGTAAAAGCAACATAAAGCCCCCTCAGCACATCGAAGTATCTTGAACTGTTTTCCAATAATTTATTCGACGTTATGGAATAACGGTTCCGGTAGTGGTGGTGGTGTCGAGTCTTCATAGCGCAGCCAGTTCTGCCACTGGTTATGAATCCTTAACTCAATAAGGTTTATTTCACGCTCAGTAGATTTAACTCCCCTAATTGTGCCTCCCTGCCACTCTATATCAGTGGCATGCGAAGCCTTATCAATCAGATTTTCCCACGCCTTGTTTTCTGCCTCAAAAGCATCAAGGGTTTGGTTATCATTTGTTTCCATAATTCGCTGACGTGACGTGCTTACATACTTCGCTTCAACAGACTTAACAGCATCACGTTTTGTGCCGATACAATCATTCATATCAATAGTCGTCTGCTGGGGATTGTCAGGACAGGCTATCTCAAAAGTTTCGGTATTATCCTTCAGTACACTACTTGGCAGAGGAGTTTCGGCATAACTGTATAAACTCTGTCCTAATAAAATAACTAGCGGTATCAGGCGATAGTGAAGTTGAGTCATGGTAGTAAACAATTAAAAGTTAGTGGTGTTCGACAGTAACTCAGATGGAAGGTAAAGAACATCTTGCTCGGGAAATTTCTGGATTAAGTCCGTTGTGTGAACTTCTGCACGCCCACGTCGGATCTTGGCAAACGAGCATGTCTGCACCGTGCCAAAAACAGAAGTTGATGGTGCAGGTTAAATACAAACGATAAACAACACCTTGAAAGTTGCATTTGTGTACTCAGCACAATTTATGCAGTGATATAAAATATAAATGGAGATGTGATAATTCAAGCGGATTTCAAGGCAGGGATTTACGCATCAACGCATTTTCCAAAATGACTCCGCGAATAACAGGAAAACCGCGTTCGACCACATGAAAACCGTGTCGAATAAAGAAAGGTTCAGCTGTCTTACTCACATTGGATGTCAGTTCGGTTAATTCTAGCCTTGTGGCTTCTTCATGAATGCAACGCATGAGTAATGTCCCGACACCTTTACGCGGATAATGTCCGGAAACATAGAAGTGGTCAATGTATCCACTGGTTTGAACATCGGCGTAACCGACTATTGCGCCATTCACCTCAACGATAAAGGGTTTCAGCGTCCTCATGCGCAAGGACCATTTCTCTTTATCCATATCCTCTGGTGCCCAAGCCTCAATTTGTTCTCGCGTGTAATCGCATGCTGAAATATGACGTATAGACGTTAAGAACACCCGGAGCAGGGCCGCTTCATCACCTGATTGGAATCGTCTCACTTTCACAATCCACTCCTTCATAACGTTTAAACTGTTAGCGTGAGTGTAAAATTCACGGCGTTGCTTATCCTGTTGGCAGGTGCTTAGCCCATTGCTACTGGGTTCTTTGACACCGTTTGCCTCACTGCTGTATTGAAGAGTTTAATGGGCAAACAGCCATCCAGCAGTATAAGTGGTAAAAATAAAAAATAATAAGGGGTTGTCAAACCAATCTGTCTATGTCTTAATAGCGGCCTTGGTTTGGAAAACAGACCTTATGAAAGCAGTTTTAGTAAAGCAGTCCTCAGTTCAAGTGTTATCCCCAGATATCCTTCTTCATGAGCCTCCTCCTAAGTGCCAAATAAGTTACTCTCTCATTACAGGCCATAATCGCCGCGCTTTGTGGCTCATCAATTAAGGAAATATCTATGTCTAACAAAATGACTGGTTTAGTAAAATGGTTCAACTCTGATAAAGGTTTTGGTTTCATCACTCCAAACGATGGCAGCAAAGATGTATTCGTACATTTCTCTGCAATCCAGAGCGACAGCTACAAAACTCTTGATGAAGGTCAGCAAGTTTCCTTCACCATCGAAAATGGCGCCAAAGGTCCTGCAGCGGGTAACGTTACCCCACTGTAAGCCGCGCTGATTATCATTGACGCTTACAGTAGCGATGACGGCAATAGCCTGAGCAGTTAAGGTCAATAGATGATAAAGAACCCCGCCTGGTGCGGGGTTTTTTGTTATCTGACGTTCACTCAAAAACATCTTTAAGCCGTGGTGTTGATATTACGGCCCACCGCCGGGTTAGCCGGTAGCTGAGGGATGGAGTCAAGAATCCCAGCAGCCATAGATTGCTGATTATCCAGCGTCTTTTTGAGTACGAGGGTGCTCACTTTACTGCTGAGATCCAGGTTAGCCAGGCCAGTAGCCAAAGAAGTAATCTGTGATACATCCATCTTGCTCTCCTTTAAACAACAAATAAGGGCCGAAAAGGCTGACAAACAGCCTGATATGGTTATCGGCAGTGCGGCTTAAAACTTCAAAATTACAGCGACAAAGGGTGGTTATAGCTTCACATTAGGCAGAAATACAGAAGATTGTCTGATGGTTTTACTAGCAGGAATCGAGGATGACATGCAGGTTGATTTGTAGTGATATTACGAGAAATGGCAATTTTTCCTGCTTTATCTTCTGCTTTAAGCCCTTAGAACTCGCAATTTTGCGCTGTAAAAAACTAAATTATTTATGTTAAGGTTGTCCCCCAACACATAGTACCAGTTTGAATCATAAGAGACTGTTAATTTAATGGGTTGGCTGAGTGAGGCAGAGAGCGCTCAGCCATAGTGACAAGGATGAGAGGAAATTTAACATGGAAATTATCGGGGACAACTCTTGCTACACCAGTCTAAAGCCAAAAGGTAAAGTTGTTTATTGCAGTGGAGAAGCACGTACTTATTCACTTGAACTGCAATTTGTAGATGAAAACAACAAGCCAGTCACTGGTTTGAAGGTATACCTTGAATATCATTCGTTAGCGACTGAGGCTGAGGTTGCATTATCCCGCCTTCACGGTTGTAACTATAATCCTACGCCGCCACCTAACCCGGCAGCAGAAATCACCGACAGTCAAGGATGGGTCAAATTCAATGACCTCAACTGGATAGCAGTTGACGTCAAAACTGACGGTCAGCAGCTTGCCGATCAGATGGCACAGCGACCTTTGAGTATCAGGCGCAATCCAAATAGTCAGCCAGTCAGTAAAAATGCTTTCCGACGTGAAACTAGAGATAAAAGCTGGCGCACAGATGTACAGGTTGAAGCCGAAGCTGCTGGTTATGTTCATCATTATGTGATGATCGGGGAACTTTGTAATCAACTGCCACAAATCGAAGGCTGGTTAGAATCTGAACCCCCGGAATTCCATTTTCCTCATGGACGTGAGATGAAAGGCACTGAGATAAAACGCGAAGAGCTGGATAAAATTCATGTCATTGAAGTCTGTCCTTTTCGTGCATGGATTTTGGCACTACAAGATACAAAAGAGTATGACCCCGCAAATGCCTTGAATCTCGGCATCATGGCTGATTTAGTTTATTCAGCTGAGGCAGAGAACCCTGCTATTGACTATTTTTTTCGTCAGAAATGTTTGGATCTTTCTGCTATGCCGCAATTTGCGGAGTTTCCATCTTACTTCCATACATTAGCGGTAGATGTCCCTTTCAATGATCGTTATCAGGCCCCGGTATATCTTAATACTGGAGAGGGGCCGAGTGGGGAAGGAGACACACGTTTATTTACCGTTGAGTGTGGTCAACATCTTCTGGTTGCCTGGTGTGGGACGGATAGTTTGCTCAACGTATTGACGGATCTATCATTCGCACCCAAACCCGTCCCTACAAAATTGATAGAGTCAGGGAAAATTCACGGCGGATTCCTAGAGGCGTATGAATTAGCAAAACATAAGTTTGGTGATCAACTAAGTACGGTGCGAGACGTAATCGCAAGAGGAAATAAGCGGTTGTTTATTTGTGGGCACAGCCTTGGAGGTGCTCTAGCTTTAATATATGCCGCTGAGATGAAAGTAAGTCAGCCATTGTTATACACATTTGGAATGCCAAGATGTTTTACTCGCTCAGCGATGCGTTTGTTGGAAAATATAACTCATTATAGGCACGTTAACGATAATGATTCTGTAACACAGATCCCCCCCGATGCTGATCTTGACAATATTCTCTACCAGAGATGGGGAGAACTGGGCGATAAATTGGGATTCGATTGGGCTTTTACTACGCTAATTGGAATACAAGTTGCTGTGAAAGACTTGTCTTATCAAGCGATCGGATTTATGGAGAAGAAAGACCCGTACTGGCATCACGGCAACACTGTGATATTTTTTCAAGCCCAGCAGTGTGTGATGAAATCTCGCCGTCAGAATGTACCATGGATTGGCGGAGGCGGATATGAAAATCCTTACCCAGGGGAAATTTATTATCGGGAAACCGCTGCGGTCAAATTATATTTGGTTCCGTCACTTAACGACCAGTGTCGTAAATCAAGTGGCGATGCTCAAGCGGCGTTTGTAGAGTGTTTGGAACCTACTAGTTTAGAACGAATTTTCCCCAAAAATTCAAATCCTACTTTAGATGGTTTTCCAACAGACCCTCGTAATCATTCGATGGCTCACCGTTATTTGCCTTTCATCCATAATCAGATTTTAGAATTGGCTGGCCCTTCGCGCACAATGGTTCGAATGACTAAGCGTTCGCAATTTTCGGCAGAAGTCGAGAGCGCTTTATCGAATAGAGCTAATCCGTTTGAGGTGCAACGCAATCGAGATTTCCTCGCTTTACAGGCTATGCTTCCTATAACCCTTCAGCTCATTAATTCTGCTGAAATAGGTAGAAATGCTCTAAAACGATTTGCCGCAGTAACGGAGGAAGAAATTGAATTATCATTATAGGCTATTTGCTTTTATAACCGTCACTTCGCTCATATCAGGATGTGACAACAAACCTGACCTTGCTCTCTCTCCACCCTCGAATGCGAAATGGGTCGAAGTAGCCTTCAAAACGCCGGACGGCATGATCCTTCAGCCAGCAGAACTTTTATACCGCTCAGAAAAGTGCAAAACAGTTCGTTATAACTCAAGCAATGAGCCTCATAATATTCGTGGCTATAATGATACGGAAAAGCATTTCAGTACTCAAACCGCAAAAGGTGTTCAGACATTACGGGTGGCTTTAGAAGGCGGTGGCTCCTGTCAATGGTCTCTGAATTCTTTACGGATAAGTTTTAAACTAAAAAATGATAACCCACTTACATTTGGCAAAGATGTGATAGACACTAACTATATCTTTGATTTTGATGATTACGGTCTTAGTGATGGTTATGGTACAGGAGAGGTAAAAAATTTTCACGGAGATATTAATATTAAAACGGACTTTTTCCCTTCTATATTTATAAATAAAATGTTTAATAAAACCACCTTAAGGTTTTTTGGTGGAGATACTAAACATCATGAGTGGAGTCGACGCTATATGGTTATTGATGCGAACTATATAAAAATAGAGCCAGCTGTTCATTATAACTTGCCAGTGAAGATTGAAAGTCCGAATCCTCCGCCAGGAAATTTTGTTGCTACCTATCCTGATGGCAGCACTGAAGAAATTCCGAATATCTATCCTGATTACAAAAAGCTTATCTCAATGAAGTGAAATTACTCGATTTGCACTATCCTGAGATTAATCATTCACCAACGCTATATTGACATATATTTTGCATCTTGAATCCTTTATGCAAATATAAAAAGGGCCCTGCCTGGCCCTCTTAACTATTACTCTGAACCTAACTGCCAGGTCCCCACCTCTTGCGCATTAATCGCCTTGGGCAGCAGCTTGGCCTGGTAGAACGCATCAGCAATCTTCTGTTGCTCCGCCAGATCGCTCTTGTTAACTGGCTCGATTTGATAGCTGCGTTGCTGGTTGGCCTGTTCCACCGTCGCTAAGGGCAAATTACCCCACAGTGGCGAGAGAATCTTTGCCGCATCGGTGGGGTGGGCTTTCAACCATTGTGCTTCCTGGTCGAGCGTCTTATACACAATGCCCAGCACATCAGGATGCTGTTTAGCGTAAGGCGTTGAAACCAAATAGTAGCGTTGATAGCTGGCAAGGCCTTTGCCGCTCACCAACACGCGGGTGTGTTGTTCCACTTTGGAACTGGTCACAAAGGGTTCCCAGGTCACCCAGGCATCAACGCTACCGTGTTCCAATGCGGCACGACCATCGGCAGGGGTTAACCATGCGGGCGTGATATCACTGAATTTCAGCCCAGCTTTCTGTAAAGCAGCAATCAACAGATAATGGCTACCTGCCGCCTTAGTCACGGCAATCTTTTTCCCTTTCAAATCCTGCAGCGATTGGATGCTGGAATTGGCGGGCACCAGAATGGCTTGTGCCTCAGGTGAGGGTGTCTCGCGCGCATAATATGTCAGATCTGCACCTGCCGCTTGCGCGAATACGGGCACGGTATCCGCGACATCGGCAGAGAGATCTACGTTGTTCAAATTCAATGCTTCCAACAGCGGTAAGCCGCTGGTGAATTCATGCCAGCTCACTTTGATGCCGCGATCGGCCAAGGCTTTATCAAGATCACCACGCTGTTTAATCAGCGTTAACAGCGTGGAGGATTTTTGATAGCCGATGCGTAAAGTCTCCTCAGCGTTTGCAGTAGCAAGCAGCGTGGAGAAAAGCAGTGAAGCGATAATCGTTTTGGTGGTGTTGCGCATGTGAAGTCCCTGAAGGTTTTATCATTTTTAAAAATGATAAGGCCCGTTCAGAGGCAAACAAAACTGCAAGTTTGCATAAGCTTTGCGCAAATTCATCTATTACAGCTGTGCGGTAATGGCGCGCAAATGCGTTCTTAATACGCCATGCAAAGCGCGAATGGCAGCGGAAAACTGTTTACGATGCGGGCAGATGAGGTGCAATGGGGTGCTCTCGCCAGGCAACTGCGGCAACACGATTTCAAGTCGGCCTTGCTGGATATCCTCACATACATCTATCCACGATTTGTAGGCGATACCCATTCCGGCAATTGCCCAGCGGCGGGCAACCTCAGCATCGTCACATAGCAACCGGCTTTTCACGGTAATCTGACGCCGCATGCCTTCTTGTGGAAAGGACCATTTATCATAAACGTGCCCCCCCATCACGAAGGGCAGGCAATGGTGCTGTGCCAAATCCTCCAGTTTTTCTGGTCGGCCATGTTGATCGAGATAGGCAGGGGAAGCGACCATCACGCGGCGGTTATCCTCGGCCAGCGGCAGCGCGACATAGCTGCTGTCGTCCAACTTGCCGTAACGGATCGCGATATCGACCGGATCGCGAAAGACATCACTGATTTGATCGGATAACGATAAACGTACAGATAAGGCCGGGTGATCGCGGCAAAAATCGGTGATCAGCGGCAGCAGAATATTGCGACCAATATCAGAAGGCAGCGCGATTTTAAGTTCGCCGCTCAACGCATCTTCGTGACTTTGCAAGCTATCGGCGCCAGCCTGCATCAGCGCCAGCATCTCTTGCGCGTAAGGCAGGTATTTCTCACCCTCTGCGGTCAAGCGCAGGCTACGCGTGGAACGTGCAAACAGACGACGATCCAATTCGCGCTCAATTCGCTGAATGGCGGCGCTCACCTGGCCCGGCAGTAAGTTCACTTCGCGAGCCGCACGGGAAAAGCTGCCCAACGCAGCGGAGCGGACGAAGAGGGTGACATCTTCCAGTCGAATCATGGCATCACTTATCGTTGATTTTCACTCTGAGAGTGAAAGTGTTGCTCTGCTGCGGGCATTTTTCAATGGAAAACGTCAGGTTATGCTGCCTGCAACTTAACTAACATACTGATGAATTGAGGAACTGCGGGATGAAAGCCATTGTTTATAGCCAAAACGGTTTACCGATTTCAGATGAAAATGCGCTGTACGAATTGGATGTCGCCAAACCGCAGCCTGGAGCACGCGATCTGCTGGTGAAAATTAACGCCATTGCGGTGAACCCGGTGGACACCAAAGTGCGCAACGGCGCGCCGACGGACAAACCGCGTATTTTGGGTTGGGATGCGGTCGGTGTCGTCGAAGCAGTAGGGGATGAGGTGTCACTGTTCAAACCTGGCGATAACGTCTTTTACGCAGGTGATATCAACCGCGCCGGTAGCTATGCGGAGTATGGGCTGGTGGATGAACGTATCGCGGGTCATAAACCTCGCACCTTGAATGATGCGGATGCTGCCGCTTTACCTTTGACGTCACTCACTGCGTGGGAACTGCTGTTTGACCGTCTGGAAGTGCAGCCAGAAGACAACGCCGCGTTGCTCATTATCGGCGCGGGTGGCGGTGTGGGTTCAATCCTGACGCAACTGGCGCGCAAGCTCACCGGCCTGACCGTGATTGGCACGGCATCGCGTCCGGAAACGGCGGATTGGGTTCGTACGCTGGGGGCGCATCATGTGGTGAATCATCACCAGCCGTTGGGCGAACAGTTGGCTGCGATTGGCCATCCGCAGGTGCGTTATGTCGCCTCGTTGACCCACACCGACAGCTATTATGCGCAACTGGTTGATGTGCTGGCACCGCAAGGCAAGCTGGCGCTGATCGACGACCCGGAATCCCTGGACGTAGTGCCACTGAAGCGCAAAGCCATTTCTCTGCACTGGGAGCTAATGTTCACCCGTTCACTGTTCCAGACGGCAGACATGCAGCGCCAGCATCAGATTTTGCAGCAGGTGAGCCAGTTGATTGATGACCAAACCCTACAAACCACTGCTGGCGAACATCACGGGACTATCAATGCGGCCAACTTGCGTAAAGCACACGCCTTGATTGAAAGTGGACGTGCACGCGGCAAGATCGTGCTCAGCGGTTTTTAACCTGTTGATACACAATAATTATCCGAATTTTTCCGGCTTGTTGTTGGGTGCGTATTGCTGCGTACCAGGATTACACCTTTATCTTTATGAACTCAGGAGAATGCCATGACACTCAATGATGCAGTGGCGCGTCGCCACACTGTGAAAGCGTTTGCTGGCGGTAAGAGCTTGCCGCAGGAAGAGATCGAAACGTTACTGAACGTGCTGCGCAACAGCCCATCCTCCGTTAACTCGCAGCCGTGGCATTTTATTGTGGCTTCAACGCCGGAAGGGCGTGAACTGATGGCACAATCCACGACCGATGCTTTTGTTTACAACGGTCCCAAAGTGCTCAATGCCTCCCACGTCATCGCGCTGTGTATGCGCACCGATCTGGATGAAGCGCATCTGCAAAATGTGCTGGCGCAGGAAGAGCAGGATGGTCGTTTTGCCAAACCAGAAGGTAAAGCAGGACAAGATAAGAGCCGCCGGGGCTATGTGGATATGCATCGCTATGAACAGCGTGATGTGCCGCAGTGGATGGAGAAACAGGTCTATCTGGCACTGGGCGGCTTGTTGTTAGGTGCAGCGATGTTGGGTATTGATGCGACACCAATGGAAGGGTTTGATCAGCGAGCGCTGGATCAGGCATTAGGTCTGCGCGAGAAAGGTTTCACTAGCGTGGTGCTGGTGTCCCTGGGTTATCGCAGTGACGAAGATTTCAATGCGGCGCTGCCTAAATCACGTTTGCCGCGTGAAGAGATTTTCACGTTTATTTGATAAATGCCTTAACCCTTAGCGG
>Ga0157363_1007992_pt1 | contig 10044 bp, 7 predicted proteins | sample AttsexASBM1_FD_111477 | JGI IMG/M metagenome (GOLD analysis project Ga0157363, IMG submission 111477) | Fungus gardens microbial communities from leaf cutter ant in Ribeirão Preto, State of São Paulo, Brazil - Atta sexdens ASBM1 | ecosystem: Host-associated > Fungi > Mycelium > Unclassified ...
TACCAATGCGAGGAGAGAGAGAGAGAGAGAGAGAGAGAGAGAGAGAGAGAAGTATTATTATTTAACACCCTAGAGAGTAATTTTTAGCTCCAATTTTTTATATTCACGAAATTCCTATCCATGCTGATTAATCTCCTTGACGTTAAAAATGGTTCTAAATCCATTCTTTATTCTTGTATAAAATTATGACTATTGCTGCGATAAAATTATATTTCACGCTACATTTTTAAAATGTAAGAAAAATAATGAATTACGATAGAATCGTGCAGCCTCGTCATCGAATAATAATCAGTGGACGAAAGAATATTCGTTCGATAATAACGGCTGAAGAACTTTTGACGATAATAGTACATTACGAGATCCACGTTCGATTTAATTTTCGCGATTTTTACTTCCGGGATGCTAATGGCACCAGTTTAAAAGTCGGCCCCCACCGTCTTTATCGGTAACTTCTTTCATTATACGAATAGTTACGCTTGCATATTTTATATCTCCGACTTTTACTCCCAACCAACCTACTTTTTTCTCACCAGTTCCGTACTTTGTTACCTCTTCGTCTTCCCGTTTCTCTTCCCTCTCGTAAAGCTCCTTTCGCGGAGAAGGTAAATTTAAGTCTCGATCTAACGACTCCGCGAGAAAATCTCGCGATCATGGAGCAATCGAAGGCGTTCATTTCCGCCAAACGTGACGCTGAGAACTATTTCGTGTCGCATTACGGGCGCGGCTTTCAAATCGCGGGATCGAACTCGCATCGGCGCTTTAATCGACGACAAAATCGATACGCTTGCCAATCCACGACCAAATAATTGACATTATATAAAGTATTCAGGTTGCAATCGCCGGGGTCGTTTAAGCCCGGCGCTCGTGCGGTAGTAATTTTCAATTCCGCGGGAAACGAAATGTCATAACGTTGTCACGCGAAACGACGTTAATGGTGAAACAAAGTGACGGGTTTAAAAGGGTGTAACGGAATGCAAAATTATCGGTGAATTTGTCAGAACTCAATTTAAAGCAATTTGCGCTTGCTCGCGCGCGAGCGCGCTTGACGTTTTCCCACAAATAAACAACGAAGCCGAACGATCGGATATTGCTCGAACAAGCTTATATACATTTCTCTTGCGTACACCTATGTTACAATCGCCCCTTTTTGTGCTCAACGTTTGAATTAGCATTAATGATTTAAGTAAGAGCATTGCTTTTACAGATTATCGACAACTTGTATTATCTAATATGATAAAGACGATCTATTAAAATTGCAGCAAATGTACAAAGAAACGTAGTTAAAGGACTTGATCAGTTCGTACAGTGTGCCGTCGAGCATTATTTTCAGTTCATCGCGCAGAATTGCTTCATCCTGCATTATATTATACGTTTAAAATAGATTAACGAATATTGATCCGCAATGTAATTTTGTTACCGTCGTCGTCTGGCTAGGTTAAAATCGCTTGCCAGACTAGAGGTACGATTTACGATCTTTCTAAATACAATTTACGTTAGCATTTACCATAGGACGAATATTAAAATAATCCCGAGATAGATGATGCCGAAATTAATTTCATCTAAACGGATCTCCGTTACGTACATGTACATTACCGCATTATTTTTTCGACTTCCGCAGACCGACTGACACACGATATAAAACAGTCTAATGAAGATTCCGCTCATTAACATCTGACTAACGAGCACATTCCGACTGAAGAACCGTATGACAAGAGTATTAAACTCGCTCAGCCTGCTCGTATAGTTGTATGTGTTTGATCTCACAATCGGATATTATTATTATTTCTTTTTTATTTTCTTTCATGCGCGATTTTCAGTGCACACCGCGGCACCGTCTCGTGGTTTATCTGTCGTAAAGCAAGCGTCGGCAGGACGGACGATGTAATTAAAGGTGACACTGTCATTGCGCGGCAGAACACAGTCGTACAATTACGACGAATAAAATTTAACGAAGTGTGCATCACGCGCGCGGTGTCACTCGCGATTCGCGCACGTGGTTAATTAAGCTCGCTCGCTCGTCGGGACTCACCCCGGTAACTTGATCCGCGCGCGATTCCCAGTCCACCGAGGTATGTAAATCGAGTTCTGCCGTTTCCTATGGCCTGGATCGTATAATTTTCCACCCGTGTCCGGGATCAGAGAAAAATAGCAGGATGGACGAGAGCAAAAGAGAGAAAGAGGGAAAGGGATAAGTGAAAGAGAGAGGAAAAACGGAACTCGGCGATCTCGTGTTCGCGAAGGTATTTTCGTTTCGGTGGGATTGCGGAGGCTTTAGTCCTCCGGATTATATTTCCATTACGCTGTTTGCCGAGTAAGTTACACTCTAATGTTACGCGATATATATATATATATATATATATATATATATATAATGCGAAGGATAATCCCTCTAAGAAAGGAACCGATTAACGACGAAACAATTCGCGCACGCGATAGTGGAACGTCTCTTTATTATACACGTTGAAGTTCCGCGATAAGTAAACCGTTCATTTCACGCCACGTGTATTATCCCGTTTTCTCATATATCGGAAGGGAAAATATATTTAATCCTCTGATGGGAATTTGCAAAATCCCCAATCATAGAAAACAATCATCACTCACGAGAATTCTCATTTTAAATTCCATAGTACAGCACGCGTATACGCATCTCTTAACGATATTTTTGTTAATAAATACATGTGTCAAATTCAACTCCTCGTTTTATCGACAAACGTGCCAAAAACGAATCTGCTTGCGGTCCATCTTTGTCGTTCTCATCGCCATCGTGGTGCGGAAAATTCCGTTCGAGTTCCGCCAAACCACCGGAATGTGCCCGGATCTTGTTACGAAGTTTAAAATGTAACGCTGACTGCCTGAATCCCGAAGGTCTTGCTTTCCTTTCTCCATCCTTTCTCTCAGGCATGCATTCTCGTTTCCAATTAATTCCTTTATTTTCTTTCAACCGCATTCCTCCACGCGGCGAGACGTAGGTACGTAGATAGACGGAGGAGAAGCTCCGAATTAGCCCGGTAAATGTATTCCGAGCGTTATCGCCACAGTTGTATATATTCCAGACTGTTTCCGATGTAATAGCCTTCACGTCGCAAATTGTAGCCGACAAAGATATAAATCGACAAACTTACGGGTCAGCTCTACGGTATAAGCTCAACTCTTCTGTAAATTTCGGAGTGTCTCCGTTTGTCTCAGAAGAAAAATAATTTACGCTTTTCGCAAATCCTTACCTTTCTCCGTCGTATGCGCGGCACTACCACGTCTGTGTTTTTTCAGACTGGCTCCGCCAGTGCGAATTAATTTCTTCCCGTTTTTCCAGTCGCAGACTTTCTACAGATTTTCATTCTGATCGTGTCCCGGTCAAAAGCATTTTTGTTTTTCCATTTCAATTTCTCGTCGCGTTTTGTTCGAAATACACGATACTTAAATTTTTTTCGCGCAAACGTGATTACGCAATTCATACATTCTGTCACGCAAACAGGTGTTTCGCGAATTCACCTAGTTATATCAAATCATGCAGCCTAAAGTCGATTGAACTTTCAGTGCTGTCAATTTCAAGTTGCACAACTTGCATTAATTCTCTGTCTCATACTTGTAATATGAATAGATACTAAATATAGGAAAATTAGTAGATACTAAATAAAAAAATTCATATTTTAAGTCAATAATAATAAAAAAATTTAGAATATACATAAACAGAGATTAAATATGAAATCTTACGTTTAATTTTTATTTTTAATATCTTTGTGTCTCACGTAACTTCAAGTTAAATTGCACAGAAAGAATTAAATTGTACATCTTTTAGATGTGTGCATGATTAATAAATTAATTTCAACTGCTTCTCTAAATATAATTCTCAAGAGATATGTTTTATTTTTCGTGTAAGCAACGATTTGCCGGAAGCTAAGCTGCCACATAACTGCATCGCGCTATATTCGCATTCCGGTGTAATTAGAAATAATACTTCCCAGCGCGGAGACCGCAACGACGAGAGCAGCGTAATGTTGAAAGTGCATGGCGGCAAAAGAAGACCGAGAATGCAAAAGCGTGATACGTAAAATGTAAATTTCACGCATTCTTATTTTTTCTCGTCGCGGTAGCAACGCATAACACTTTTTGCGGACCGTACAATGCACCGGACAAATTTGAATCTACGGCCGAACAGAACACGCGGGAATATACTTTAAACCCTTCGCATAATTACTCGTAACAGGATATAAACGGGAGCTCTAGTTGGTCCCAGTTATTTACGCCGAATCCGACTTTGGCCCACCGCGCACTTCTCTCATGTCCCTGTATTTAATTCCCGCGAAAATTGTTGTATATGCGTCTAATTACTAGGCCGGATAACAAAAAACGTTATCCTGGATGCGTAAAATTATCTATATTTGTCACGCTTCTATGCAAGTTATTCGTCGTATACATCCTAACTTTCACAAATTTTCACAAATTTTCAAGCCGTTTAAGTATTAATGATACAATGATAAAGCAAATGCATAATAATGATTATCGTCACTCGTTAAGTCCAAAGTTACCTCACTAACGTCATATACGATGTAATGTGCTCATTGAGCAGACAAGAGGATAAAATTTATAATGAATTAAACGCATATAAAATTTCGATTAATCTTTTTTTTCGTAATTATTTTCGCACTTGCTCATTTTTCACTTTTGTTTTGTTAATCGCTACGTATGAATTTTGCACTAACACATAATTTGACTTGTTTTCATTTGCTATTCGTTTCGTGTTTCGTAACGAAGAGAATTGCAATGTCATGTAACGAGAAATAAAAAAAAAAGAGAGAAGGAGGGAAAGAGTTTCCAGTTTTCAAAGAACCACTTTTGTCTGGCGCTGCCTTCCGTAACATTTCGTTGAATTTTTAGGGGTGCTCCGTGATTTGCAACGGATGCAAGAAATTTCATATTTCATGAGAGTCGGCACACGCCGCTCGGTGTGCTAGCAACGCTCTGGCGCTTCTAAGGATAAAAATTTATCTCTCAAGATGCCTCGTCTACTTGTTGGTTTCCGACAAAATTTTTCTAAAATGCAAGAATATTATGGTTGAAATTTATGAAGCGCGACCACCAATCTTTGCTAGAAACAGGTACGGGTAAGTGAAAAGACACGGGCATTTTGCAAACGCTATAGAATGAAGGGGGGAATCTGGCTATGATCCAGAATAATCCCAAATTCCGTGGACGATGTCTATTCGCCGAGAGTAAAGTCATCCGACATTTGACGACTTCTTTCCGTAAGTCGGTCATCCGACAATGCTAGCAGAGAATATATGATTTCGGAAGGACTACTATAGAGAAAAATTTTTACAAATATTACATTATTTATTTTGATTAGAATTATTCTGGTTTATAATATTAAAGTTTATGCAGCATATTATGTATGTAATATTCATAAACTTCAATGTTGTAAACTGGAAATTCTTTAATTGATACTTCTAGAACATTTTTATGTACAAATTAAATGATATTTAATTCGCCTATACGTACTACATTTCTATAATAATGGTAGAATAAATAATAACGACGAATAATAACACTAATAGCAACAATGGCAAACAAGTAACATGTATATTACTATAATAATCGACTGAAAATGATATTGATACTGATTATAATAACAATGACCATGAATGCGTAAATTGAAATTTGTACTGTTATAATAGACAAGCACAGTAAGCTATTAAAGTATGTTTGTCCAATGCCCGATAAATGTCCACACGCTAACCAAACGAGTAATATATGATTGTATTGGTGTAATTTTAATTTGCGCAATCATTTTCTGTTAGAAAACGGACTTATTAGCATTGTTATCGCGACACAATTCTATTTATGCGCTATCAATTACAATAACGTGGGAAAGCTCAAAAAATTGGATGAAAACTGGTGATTTCATATCGGAATTGATATTGCATGTTACTGTAGCATTGATAGGAATCGCTTTTATCAATAATGGAAATATAAGCACACTCGCATAAACATACAAAATATGCTCCATATAAAACATGCATCACTATATCCTGGCTCATTCTAATTGTACACACGTATTGTTATGTGCAATATTATTCAGCCGATAAATTATATTACAATCAGAAATGCGAGATATATGAGCTATATCTGCGATATAATATAATACTTGCGAAAAATATTAACTGGACAAAAATTTAATTTTACACAGTGCGTATGAATAATCGCAATAATGTCTTCGCTTCTAAAATCATTTTCGAAAACTCATATTAATGCCATGCAGAAATACATAATAATAAATTAACAATTTCGCATAATAAATTAATTAACAAAATAATTGTAATTCCCTGCGGATATTTCGATTTAAATATCTAATTTTCTAAAATTTACATTTTATTTAAATTGCATGTATTCAGCGAGCATCGATAATAACGATGATGTTTTTTACAGTGAACACTCTGAAATCCGCGAGGAGGACTTCCATACGTCCGCCGGAAACCGAATTAAGGCTTATCGTGAGCGCAGAGGATATCGTTGTATTACCAATAATAAACGCGGTATTACCAATATGGCTGTGCTCATAGTCAGCGAGTAATATGCGGTTGTTTACCGTGATCCCTCATTAAATATTCAAATGCATCGAGCGACGTCGATCGGGAGATACCCTCCCTGTGTGACGAACGATCAGTGGCGCGTACAGAATGTCGCACGAAAGCACTCGAAAACTTGTCCTCTCTCGTGGGTGAAAGCACTCGAAAAGTCGCGCAGGTACGTGAAATCGCACGATAATATAATATCGCCCTTCCTTGACAGGCGCGAAACTTAATCACGCGACCGGCGAGATTTTCTTCCTTTTTCTCTTTTTTCCTCAACCATTTTCGACACGCGAAGCGGCAGCAATATCGTTATGTCGTTGTAAGATGTCGATTCCAAGGACCATGATGATCGGTGGACCGTGGTTTTTTCGGATTTTATAAAACGCCTTTACCGCGTAACTCTTCACAACGTATAACGAAATCGCCTGTTTAAGGAAGCGACGCGAAACAGCGCCAGATATTCGAATCTTCTCAGCTGCACCGAGGAATGTAATCTGGCGAATGCGAATTCTCGTGGAAAGTGGTTCATAGGTTTCGGGCTTTTAAATCGCCTCCCTGTGTAATGGCTGTCTCTTGTACTGCTCTCCATGCCGTTAAAAATATTAAACGCGAGGATAAAAAGCCTTTGTTAATAGTTCATGTGAACTTTCTCATAAATAATGGTAGAAGATAATATCACGATAAGGACGAAGTATCATCAAGTTGCTACACGACCCAAATTAACAAATAAACGATTTGCTTAATAAATGTTTGCTTATGTTTCTCGTCACGTTTGTGTTCATTAAGCTGCTTCTATTGATCGCCATAACAATTAATGTGACCTTATTGAGACATTGTATAGAGAGAGACATAAACCTACATTCGCTGTTAAATTAAAAATATATTAATCAATATTAATTAATATTGATTGTGATAAAAGTAACATAGATTTTGCTCAACATCACTCATTTAAACAATATATAATATATGATGTGCATTTAGACCAACAAGAATAAATCTAATTAAATACGAAAATTTTTATATTCAGTCAAAACGGGATCTTAATACTAAAATATTTCTGTGTGAATCTATATACACATCTGATTCTGCATTTTGCAAACATAAAATTATTTCGGTTTTGAAACGCCATTATGAGCAAAACCAGAGTAATATCACTTTATTAAATTGATAAGCAATTTAATAACTTGTTTAAAAATTCGCCTGAATTTCATATGTGCAAAGTTTATCAAATTCACTGGGAAGCCCAATATTTGTGGCGATTAATTTATTCCGCCTAGCTCGTGCGACATCAAAGGGGCTATAGCTTGTTATCACAACGAAATAATGCATTTTTAACGGCGCTAACCGCCATAACTTTGTTTCTCCTATAGATGCTGGCGAATGAACCCGTTCCTTTTTCTATTACTATTGCGGATTTAATTTTTGTTATTACTCCTCGTTGAGCCGCGTTTAACTCCGTTTACACTGTTGAAAACGGTCGGCCATTGTTTGCATTCTATTCGTTCCCTTCCTGTCCCGTTTCAGTCTCTTTCCTTCTTTCTCGATACCGCCATTATCGCGGTAAACGGAAGGGTTATATGTACCTTGCCATCCATGGCGTTCTTATGCGAAGTAGTATAGTCAACTTGTTCCACGATGGTCTCTTTATAAATATCAGATGATTGGACTGTAGTTTTAACCCGCTTTTTTAAAAGAATAATTATCAATTAAAAGATTTTATATATTATACACTTTTATATTATTATACTTTTATATTATATATTATATACCGTTATTTATTTTTTAATGCTTTGGGAAATATTAACATCTTTTGATGTAAAAAAATTAATATGTAAATTGATACTATTTTGAAAATTTTGTAAATCAAATAACGAAAAATTAAAAAAAATTTATTAATAGTTGTGCACGAAATAAAATATAAATAAAATTTTTGTTCTAAATTTGAGACATTAATGAGTTAATTATGTATGCATTACTGTGCTGTGTCAATTGTCTTTTTTCAAAAATTTCTTGAAAATAAATGTATGTGCTATTATACATAATTTAATTAAATTATTACAATTTATGTATCGATTATAGTTGTATTAATTATTGTGATATACATATTATCATGATTATTTTTTATTCTGCTGATGCTAATCCAAATTCATATTCGGATTAGTGCGGGTTTGGCGGCGATAGAATTATTCATGTGGTTGTTGCACGAATGAGCATTAACATCTGATTGATCGACGAAACCTATCATTACGCTAGAAATACGAAACTCCTCATCAGTTACCTTTCTCATAAATGTTTCTCTTGCAACGGTGAGGTGCTGCGTTATCCTTGTCTGAAAGAATGACACGTGAAACGTGCCCAGCGTAACCAACTCTCTACGTTACTCTGCACATGAAAAATATCCGTACTGTTTTGAGTATATAGAACATATAAATGTTTCATCAATAGAGCTTAACTTGGCAATGTATCTTATTTCTCTCTTTCTCTCTCGTAAAGGAATTAATAACAATCTATTGTAATATAATTGCTGAAATTTATTTTACAACTGCGTAAAATTTACTGTACAGATTTGTTATTCTCAGAGCGCGCGATTGTAACATACATTCTAAAGCATTCTAACTGCGGTATGTGACGAAATACGATTATACATCGTTAATGCATTTAGTGCAAGCCCGTTCGAGCGTTTTCGAAAAACGCTAACCCACGCGACAACGAGCGCACTCGTGGCGCAGTAATTAATATTAATGCCGAGTTGCTTTCGGCTGAGTCAGCGACAGGACGCACCACCAGCTAACACGTGACGGCCCCGAACCGTCTCGACGCATCGAGCGCGACGGGTATCACGAGGGCAGAAAAAAATCGATAGTCATAAAGCACGCGAAAAACTACTGCTCGCTCGACGGAGGTGGAACGCCCTCGTCTCCGGTTTCTGTATTTCCGTTGTAACACCTTCTTGCTTCTGTCTCTATCCCGACGGAATTGACTAGACTCTACACATCCGAACCAGCATCTCATATCTTGAAATAGATGACAAAGAGAAAAGCAGGGAGAGAGAAAAGAATAAGGAGAACGTGAGGGAGAGGAGAGAATGCCTCGTGCACTCGAGGGTGAAATACGTCTCGATAGCATTACATGTGGATTGTATAACCTTATACTGGAGAGAGTCACACTTCCCTTATATGTAGATCCCTCTGTAGTTTCTACGTCCACAGCGAACACTGGGGGTGCGAGGCAGTCACGCTACGAGTCGGAAGTGACCCCTTCCTCGAATCCCGCGCTCCGAACCCCATCGGGGGTCGTAAAGACAAAAATCGGGGCTCTTATCACCGGACAAATTTATCACCGTAAGTACCGTAAACGTGTATGTGTTTGCGTTCGCGCACGTGCGAAGGGCATAAACGAGACGAGGAGGTGACTTTATCCGACGATTGTCCAGCCGCGGGCAACAATTATCTTTCCTATGTCCTCGAGTTCGCTA
>Ga0157363_1007993_pt1 | contig 10044 bp, 4 predicted proteins | sample AttsexASBM1_FD_111477 | JGI IMG/M metagenome (GOLD analysis project Ga0157363, IMG submission 111477) | Fungus gardens microbial communities from leaf cutter ant in Ribeirão Preto, State of São Paulo, Brazil - Atta sexdens ASBM1 | ecosystem: Host-associated > Fungi > Mycelium > Unclassified ...
GAAAAATTGGATGAAGATAGAGATATATAAAATATAGCGTAACGTTGATTATTCTGCGTCCGCCATCTTATTTTATATCATTCTCTCTCTCTCTCTCTCTCTCTCTATATATATATATATATATATATATATATATATATATATAAAATATTTAAAAAAGTTTTATAAGGCAAACAATAATTTTTTCACATTTCAGTTTTTTCATCTTAATTGATGCCACTATTTAATATATGTACACAAGATATACAATCACATTATAATGACATTATCAATCAAGATTAAAAAATTTTAATGTAGAAAGAAAGAATTTATCACAGCAGCTTTATAAAAATACATATTTTCGATATTATTTACAGATCGGTTATATACTTTTTAGAGTATAAGCTTATTTTATCGTTGTAAGATTATTAAAAAAGGACGAAAATGTGATGACAATGTCAATCACGTTAGAAGACTTCCAAATATTGCTTCGCACTTTGCCATGTAATAAATAAGTTCTGTTCACGTGACAAGGCTTCTGACGATGAAGTTATGACGAGCGTAAACAAGAAATGCAATACGTATGCAGCAAAGCCGCGAAGACAGGACAGAAGACGAGACAACGCGTCGCAGCTGCATTTACGACCGGCTCATAAAATTCGAGTATGGAAACCAAAAAATCAAGAACGCATTTGTTCGACACGCCCACTTTCAAAGACCAATAATATCTCTTTGAAGATGAAACCAGTTAGTCGAGGATATAACAAAAAACATGACAGAAATATCGATTCTTTGAGCAAAGGGGCAGGAAACAAATCCGGATAACATCTTTAATAGCTAACTTTCCAGACAAAAAGAATTGTCCATCGGATGAAATCTTGTAAATGGCGGTCAGTTTGATAAAATTCTCAGTGTAATCGTCCATGCTAGAGGGATAACTATTTGCCAGAAGAAAGATTTGGCGAAAGTACCATCATAATACGCATTGAGGATTCGCGTTAAAAAGATCTTTGAGGAGTAACAAGAAAGGAGAAGAGGTACAAGTGCGAATATATGTTGGATGCAGCGGCACACCGCGCCACCGAAAAGAGCGGTCCTCGAAGACAAACGTATGACTTATAAACGTATGACTTACGACTTACGTGGCGGTCGAGTATACCGTGAAGAAGTCTCAGCACGAGTGTTTTCGCGTCACGTCGAATTTATGCAAACTGTCATACGTTACAGCACATTACACCTCGTTAAAGACGGCGTTGACGCGTATACCGAGGTATACGGCCGGCGTTGCGTGTCCGCTCGAAATAGGAGACAATATTCCTCCGCTGTGGTTCTAAAAACCGCTCACTATCGCGCAAAAGTTATGAGGGGACTCCACGCGTGAGCGCCGCGCACAAAGTACCGTATTCTCGTCACGCGTTCTCAGCTATATGCGGCTGTTTGACTCTGATCTCGTGCTGGCATTGAACGCAATTCTCGCATATTAAGAGCACAGACCTCGGAATTGTACAGCTGTATTTAGCGATGAATAGCACGAAATAATGTCACTGTCAAGAATACGTATGCAAAAAAAAAGGAAAAAAATTGAAATGTGTTTAAAGAAATAATTAGTTAGAAAATAATAGGGAGAAAGTAGTTTTGCTGAAATATCCAAAATTTAGTTAGATATAAAGTCTAAAAATAATTTTATTGGACTTATCAAAATAGACACTGCTAGAATGTTAAAATGTTTTGCAACACTGCTCATCATGTTTGAATTCCGACATAATTATTTTAATGGCCCGACAAAATTATTTTTAGAGCTGTATCTATTTACATTTCATTATGTAAATATTGTCGATTAATTTAAAAAAAAAAAGAAATATAAAAATCAATCTTTCTTAGCGTGACAATTAGATGGTAGCAATAAAGCTTTGATCTAATAATACATTTAATTTCATTCTACATTCTAGGAAACTAGATCTCTAATTCGAATTTAGATCATGGGTTTTCACAATGATGCATAATAAAAGCACCGGTGAACCACAAAGTGTCGTGGCTAACCGTCTAAAGATACGAGTTTCACAAACTAGAAAATACCGATCAAAAGGAAAAAGAGTCGGGCGCCAAGGCTTCGCTATTTTTACTGGAGACTCGTGCGATGGGATCCTATTAACATACAATAAGGACATAATTCTCTGGTACTTCTTCTACGAACGTAAGCTGCTGCAGCGTGCTGCTGGGTTCTCTTATTGCCCCTCTTCATCCTCCCTTTTCATCCATGAACAAAGAAACCTTGCAATTTCGCCAATTGTCGGGGAAACATTTACGATTGCCAAAATGCGATCGATTTCTGAGAAATTGAAATCATCAAGAAAAAGAAATGAAAAATTGAAAAAATGAATCACAATGTAGCATTCAAAGTGTAAAATTTTATTTTAACTATTTTAACCATTTTTATTAAAAAATTTTATCTTTACGCTCTATTTGTTAAAATCAAGGTTCAAAATTTTCTGAAATTTATTAATTTAAAAAAATTTTCAACCTTCAATAAATATTGCAGCTATTTGAAGAACTGTATAGTGAATATTGTGCATTAGCTAAAAGGATAGGATTGCATTCACTCTAACAAGAGGTGTATATCAAAATGAGAAGACCGATAAGACGGCGACTCTTGCTTTCAAGCTTTCAAATGATGACTGCGGAAAGGTGCGACTTAGCTTTTATAGTTCACCGATATGAAAATCATCGAGAAGGCGACTTGCACGTAGATAAAGCGCATCCGCTGTACAACAGACGTGTTCTGAAATAGGTGAAGTGCATCTCTCGGGGCTGGAGACACAATCACGCGAGAGGAGAGAAACGAGTCTCAGGTCCTCGCACTTCGTTATCGACACGGTGCTATTGACCTCGTATCGACGGTACCCTTCGGCTACAGTTCAACATATTTAACGAGCTCGCATACCAACGAGAGAACCATGTCGAAACCGTCGCACCACTACGCGCGGAATACTTATTGTTACCACTATCAACCGACAATGTCGATCGTATAACTCATCGCTCGTTGAACTTACCCTCTTACTCGATTCACAATCTCTATCTATGTGAAGCGCATTTTGTTCACGAAGACGTATAATAAAGATAACGGAATATTATTTCAAATATATAGTATTAGATAAGAGAAATTTTCATCGGTAAAAATTACTTTTCGCTAATCTTTCAATTTCCAAACTGATTTTCAAACGAATTTCTCAATAAGCAAATCGCATATATCAAAACAACAGTATTTGATATATATATTCGTATCTAATTAAGAAAAATGTTTTTATTTTATAGTGTAAGATATAATCACAATTTGCATTTTCATATAAAATAAAAATAAAGAAAAAATATATGGTATATGGAAATATATCTCTGAAATATCGCACGAAAATCTGAAACATCCTGTATCGGACGTTAGGTACCGATTCGACGAATCGATTGATCTCATAAAATCGCAGTGCATAGCGCAGAACACGTCGTGCAGCAGTCGTCATGCAGCACCATGAGGACGTAGATGGACTACCTGTTTCTACCGGTTTGGTATCGGCGCCAACGCTCTGAAAGGCGCTGTCTGCTTGTCGCATACCAAACTGTACGCATGCACGTTTCTTGTGGCGCGCGACTCATAAGAAGAAGTCAATAGATAATAGATAAAATGCTCGCGATTACACGATTCTCTGCATGTATCGTGAAAAAGCAACTAAAATGAAAAAAAGGACGAGAAACTCATCGAGGATGAACACGTCATGTAATTTTAGATTATGCTATCGCAATATAATAGCAGATATTCGTAAAAAATAGAAGCATAATGAATTCAATTAAATTTTATTTTGCAAAAAAATGATGCGAATTTGTCCGCTTTTATCGATAGTCTTTAATTTAAAAATATACCGCATATTTCGTAATGTAATAACCATCAATATTCTAAAGCCAGTCCAATACTACATAGTTACATTATTGGAATATTTCTAGAATATAATATCTATTCAAAATATGTAGTTCACAATGCAATTAATGCGGTATCATAGTCGAACGGCTCGAGAATATATAATCGATATGTCCGCGACAGACGATTCATGTTGTGCAACCTGCTTATGCAAATGCATTATCAGCGCGTATTCATGTGTGCGCATTGGATAGCGACGCGTGACGATTTGGTCGGTAGCGCGTGTTTGCTGCAAATAAACGGTCCCACACACGCACATATGTACGAGGAAATGGTAAGGTAATAACCGTGTTACCCTGGTCAGTGACACCGACACCTAAAAGGCCACCGCATAATGAAAATGGCTACAAGATAAGCGACTTATCCGTGCGACCGCATATTCATCAATCTAACTAAACTTACATGGAACACAAAATGCATTAGTCACTTGTTGTTGTGTTTTCGTTCTCCAACGTCTTTGTTGCATTTTCCCAAATATGTTTTCAAACTCAATTCGTTTTCACCTATAATCGAATGCTAATTTGATGCAATAGATTTGTAATACATTCAATATATTTTAATAATCTCATAATATATTAAGTGCTTTCCATTTTTGGTGACATAAATCGACATAAGTGTCGTTTTATCTTTTGTTACTCACTGGAATGTCAAGAAAGACAGAATGATGTTTGTTGACTTGTGTCACTAAATAGAAAATTACAATTCATTGTTCTAAAATATTAAGACAAATGTTTTGCTGTTAAATCAACAAGAGAGCTTAAAAAATTATGAGACACAAAAAGTCTCATTGATAATATAGAACGATATTGCAATAATAAAGTTATTTTCTATTTTCTCTTCATGCTTTCCGCTTTCGTCGACCTGTTTAACGATGTCTCATTATCGTCTAATATGTCTCTTTATTATTGCGATATGCATCTCTCTCAAGATTAGCATTAAACCGCGCGAATTTAAATGACGACATATAAATGTTGACAATCCATGTGAGATACTCTGCAGCAAATTGCGCGAGTCTCAAATCACGTTAATACGTCAGTAGCAAGTGTGCGTACACATGTTTCTGGTCAGGTCGCTGACACGCAGAACATGTATTTAGTCGCGTGTTCGTGCGTTCAGCAAATGCGTGCTCTTCTGAAAGAAAAAGAGAGAAAGAGAGAGACGAAGAGAAATCGCATATCGCCTCAACCGCAATCATCTTAGCACAACTTTAGTTCTAATTGGGAAACGCAAACACGTGAGAGAAAAGCGACGAACGGTAGAATAAATTTTCGATAAGTTCAAGGCGCGTGCCTTGCGACTTAAGGAAAGGATAGACACGCGTGCTGCGTCGCGTTTAATATGCGCATACTAAAAGCGTTGAACAGCCGATGGCCTCTCCCTGATTTATTGGAAATCGATTCGTATCCGGCGCCCGCCTTCCCACTATTGACCGCTTCAGCGACACTGATGTGTCGATTACATAATAATTACAACCGAGCGTGCAAATGAATTTTCTGCCCATTGGATATGTACGATAAGCCAGAGTTAGCAGCACGATGTCACGTAGCAAAGTCGTTTATGATAAGATGAGTATCCTGTGTCTCATATAAGGACATGAATCTTTCGCAGAACACTGGTATCTGAGTAATTAATTTTTGCACGTTGATTTTCTTATAGCTGACATATCTCATTCATCTTATAAATAGACAAAGTAGTGATACCAAGATATCGTTAATTTAATCGATATAATATCAATTTAATCGCGCGCGCGTTTTTATTATAACAATAATTTTTAAAACACTGAACAAGCAAAGAATATTTTGAATCCTCTTTGTTATAAGACAAAATAGTTCTTTAGAACGTCTTGCAAAAAAATATTAGATTTGAAATGCAATATTCAATTAAACTATAACTTTTAAAATAAGTCTGAATGTTAAGATGTTGAACTATCATTTCTGAAATTAATTCATTTATATAAATATATATAACAGTTCAACATCTTAACATTCAGACCGTAGTGGCGCTTCGTATTTAAAGTAATGTATTTAACATTAACGGTCTTGTTTTCAATCTTATTATTTTAAAATAAATTCTTTATGTCTATTTTTATCAATATATAGATTAATTGTAATCTTCGTTTAAAATTTACTTTTTATCTGTTCCCAATTCCTTTTTTGAATTTTTAAGGCTTAGAGGGAGATAAAAAGTAAGTCAAACTGAAATCAAAGTTAAAGTCTACTTTGGTAGGAACGAACATTAAAGTAATAATAAAAAATATAAGAAAATATTTTATCTAATATGTGATATATTACTTAACTTTTCAAACACTAAGATCTCAATTAATATGTAATCAATTTTTTTATATTTATATTATGTTGTTTTATGGCATAGAATATACTTCGCTCCAATAAAAAAATGAGGAAAGATGGCTCTAAAAATTAAAAATAATCGTCGATTATTTATAAAAAAAAACTTAATGGCTAACAGAAAGGAGAATTCCCGAAAAGTACGTATCTCAAATGATGTTATTCATCCACAGTGCATAAGTATAGTAAACAAAACAAATGTGTAATATTTAGGTCCAGTTCTACAAATGTAAGATTAACTTTAATCTCGACGATTCTACTTACTCATCTTTATGATCTCAATTTTAGAATTAGAAAAAAATAAAGAGCAAGTTAAACCAAGATTAAAGTTAATCTTACATTTATAGAATCGGGCCTTAAGTGCAGTGATCTAGGATCTACATATATAGAGTAAACGTCCATATAAAGGCGCAGCATGCGAGCGCGTGCCTCTATCAGGATGGTAGCGCATTGTTCCATCCAGAAGCGATCGGTTGCATCGCGTGCAACAGTACAGTTCATGATACGAGACTATCTACGGCGCGGCAATGCGATTTGAGGCGCGCGAATGTCGGCGTGCTATACACGTAGGATAGCTACGTAATGATAAAGGACAGGAAGTGGCGCAACTTCTGACAGAGCTTAGCGTATTTAGCTTCTAAACAAAGGATCCTAAGCTCCCTTGCACAGGCATGTAGTACGCGACACGAGTGTTCAATCATATTCCGTCGTAAACGTAGTTACACGCGTCGCTAGGTCGTGTTCTTCGTGAGAATAGTGATCGAACCATTCTCGCCGAGTCTATTTCCGATTAGCGTGACTCATTATTCATTAAAGAACCGTCGAGCTCTCACCGCGACGGGCGACCAAGTTCCCGATCCCTTTCCATCTTACTGGGCAATCTTACAAGATCGGCTCAGTCTTCGGACTCTCCTCTCTCGAACCGCGGGTAATTGCGGTCTTACGTTACAAGTATCGCAAATTGCCGCCCGGTTATACCGTTAGTCTATAAATTCGCGCGCCGACGTCTTTTCGCTTCGCCGTGCGCTAACTACAACCGAGGAACGCTTATTTTCTCACCTATCGCGACGTAAACGAGGCATCATCAAGTGACAGGATTATTGAAGACGTTACATTTGTTCGGCATTAAGACTATTGAACGATAACGTACGCAAATAGATATATTTATTGTTATTAATTATTTCTGGCAGTGAACAGCACGCGAAGGAGAGAAATAAAAAAATACCGATATCATAGAAAATCATTTGTCCCGATTTCGATTTGCTGTCAAGCAAATTACCGAGTATTTTCAATGTAATAAGAACGTCATGAATAAATAACGCTCTTGTACAATCGATTCCGATTCCATTGAGATAAATTGTGTCATTCATTGTTGGTACGAAACTAATAAGCCATCGTGCCGCGCGAGCGTGGGGCTCATTCTTTCTCTTTTCCTCTCTCTATTTCTTTGTCGATGCACCAGTCTGTTGTACACACGATGCACTCAGCTCGAACAATGCATAACAAGCATTGTCTCTTCGCTCCGCCCACCAATTCCATACCACGCGAGACTGCATTGCTTTTATATCTCTTACTCCGGTTGTTTAGTCGCTTACACTCAACATACACGTGCGGCGTACGGGGGCGCATAAAAAAAATATTACTTATCGAAGTAATGCGAGAGCGGCAACCGTGGATACGCATAGAATAAGCATAAGAATAGACAACAATATATACGTAACAGGCTCGGGGCAATTGAAATATAAGGTGAGGAATCCGATGCGTAGGGCAATCAAGGCGTTTAACTTGACAATTCGCTCTGTATGTAGTGCTCTTCTCTTCTCCTCAAATTTCGGATATTTCGCAGAGAAGCAGACATTGCATCTGCATTCTAAATTTCTTGAATGAAAACAATCACTCTAAAAAGAGTGAAAATTGTCACTCTTTTTCAAAAGTGATTTTCGCCCACTTAAGAGTGAGATTTCACTTCAAAAAAATTTAGAGTGTATCCACAATTTTGGAAATACGAAATTTTTATTATCTTGCAGGCTATCATGCGCAACATATAGTTATACATCTTATCCATGTACCTCTTGGAGCTATCTTTCCCCCCGTGGCGACTACATGCCAATCGCTCCATTCAGACAAGCCCATTAACTGCTGCGTGCTCGATAAACAATCTTTGTCTTGTCGGTGAGTGCGCCACGCCGCGCGCGGTCTTTGCACCATATCTCGCTCGCATGGTAGCTGATCGGGCGACAAAGAGCCGGCGGTGCAATGCGGCGCAACACTCATCCATTGTTGTGCAAAGCGGTCGTTATGCGGCCAGCGACTTTATCATGGGGCGGATCGTAGCATTCCCGGAATCGTTATCCCTTCCCTTCTCCTTCCTTTTTTAATTAAAGTCGTTAAGTAATTTTCCCCCCTCGTGATGCACGCGCGCGTTACACGCATCGTTTCGTCGAATCGAGCAATATCGATCCCGCCACGCACAGTTGCAGCCGGCCGAACATATGCGCCCATCGATTATCCGCCCATTGTTCAGCATCCTCATGTGTACATATGAATTACCGATCGCTGGCCCTCGAAAAGGCCAAATCGTGCGTCTCTCTTTTCTTTCCGTGACGCCCACCCCTCGAATTGTTTGCCTCATTCATGAGCCCGCGGCTATTATGTGCGGTGCATGAATAGGAATTACAGTTGTATACAGCAAGTCAATGGGAATTAGAATTAAGTAATATAAGCATTCCGTGACGAAAATGAGAGTTCTCCTTCTTTACTTTTCCGTAATATAAAGAAAGCGTTTGCCTTCTCATCGCTCCCAAAATTTCGAAATTTAGTTACCTCTTTACTATATTTTCTCTAAAAAATAATAATGTTTCTTCTTATTAATTCTTCTTATTAAAAAATTGAGAAAGTATTTTTTTATACATTTATTAGTTCATAAACTCGATTCATTTTTTTTTCAACTGTAAAAGCTAGTGGAAGAAGAAAACTTAAAAAAAAACTGTCAGATTGGAAGAATGTTTGGAGAGCTTAATTTAATATCTAATATGTACAACTATATATGCAAAAAATTTTTGTATTCTTTTTATAGCGTTATATGTGAATTAAAAAATACAAGAGGGTGGGAAATAGTTCCGCTCTCGAGAATAAATTAACCAATAACCGCCCTCATGCGTTGGTTTGCATAGTTATCGAGGAGACGCGGTTCATTGCGGTTTTACCAACCATAAAAAGCGAGCATGCACTACGTTGTCTGAGCCCGTTGCGTTTTTTATTTCCCGTTTCCATCGCAGGTGAAAGAAACAATATTTCCCTTGAACCTTGTTGCCAATCATGTGGATACAGGTGGCTATACTTTGTGCCATGTAACGCGTGTTGTAAACTCCCAAATCGCTCGAGCGCCGTGTAAATTTTATCTGCTATCGTGCCGAGCACGTGCTCGAAATTCCAGACTTTACGAAGATTTAAATTCCCTCAGTGCTGATCAAGCCTTTATTAAAAGAAAAATCTAAACGTCTGTCGCGGGAATAATTTATACATGCTTATGGATAAATTTAAAATATTAAGTTAGATTAGTAGCGATTCTAAAATTATACATGCAGATTTGTACATATTGTAAGGGAAGGAAGCATTTGTCTATTTCTGATCAGAGATACCAGGAATAGAAAATTAATATCGCCTTATCAGATTATTGGTTATTTACTAACGGTCGTAAAATTAACTTCCCAAGTAATTTGCGTTGCGATTTCGATGATATTTCGTTCATGGAAC
>Ga0157363_1007995_pt1 | contig 10043 bp, 7 predicted proteins | sample AttsexASBM1_FD_111477 | JGI IMG/M metagenome (GOLD analysis project Ga0157363, IMG submission 111477) | Fungus gardens microbial communities from leaf cutter ant in Ribeirão Preto, State of São Paulo, Brazil - Atta sexdens ASBM1 | ecosystem: Host-associated > Fungi > Mycelium > Unclassified ...
AACTATATTATAAAGAGATCTACTACTTTGTTCAGACTTTTAAGTTTTGAATGCTGCTAAAGCTCACAGTCTTATTCTCTCTCTGCTCACAAGTATTAAACACTGCTACTAGCCCTATAGGATTTTCCAAGTTGATATCTCTGCTCAAGCTCTAAAATTCTTTTAGATACCATACCAAAGACAACCATAATTTCTCTTCTTTTACTATTATTCAATGAGCTTTCTACCACTCAGTCAATGTTTTAAGTTATTCTATCTAGGTTTATGACCACCTGATATAATTATTTTGAGGTTAGGTCAACAGTATTTTACTGTTATAACTTAAGTTCTTAAGTAAAGACAAAAAATAACTTTTATATTGAGTAATACAAAAGAACTCAATAAAGTTCCAGATACAAGTTAGTTTACCTTATATAATATAGACTGTAGTCTGTACACACACTATATCTAACCTACCCTAAAGTCCATATACTTTCTATAAGATTAACATATTGTTGTTATATTATATGATATTACCTATTTTAGAACCTTTTATATTCTTCTTTATGTTATGTGATTGTGTGGTCTGTGACTGTAACTTGTGTGACCATACTGTAACAGATATCATGCCTCCATTGTATCTTGTGACTTATATAACTATTATACATAATATCATATTATACTTTCTTGTCTAAGTCTAAAATAAAGAAAAGAAAAATAAACCCAAGTCTAATATTTACAACTCTGATATTTACTATTTGATTGGTATGAACTGTTTAAAGTCTTTATAGTAGCTGTTACCTTTAAGAAACTCTATTCTATTCTTTTAGGATTCTCTAGAGATGCTAAAAATTCTCAGTGTTAGAGCTGAAGATAATAAACTTAACTTTATTTTTCTTTCTGATTTTTATTTTCCATTATATTTTATTGGACTTAGGGTTAGGGGTTAGTGTAATATTACATGTAACTGTCATAAACTGTCACATGTCACAAAGAATTTTGTAGAAGGTTCCAGAACAATAATATCAGCCCACATGTTAACAGTGTTTGTATGTATAGCTCTTTAGAATAGACTAATAGAAGTATAGTACAGACCAGTAGTTTAGCATATATAAAATAGACAGTTTTGTACTGAGAACTCTATTGAGTTCTCTTGTGTTAATCCTAATACAAGATTTTTATTCTTGATTTACTCTAAGGTCTTGAGTTTGTAATACTTAGAGTAGACTTAGTTTTTATTTTTCTAGTCTTTAATTTCTCTTTTCTTTTATAGTTTAGTTTTCTTATTTTTTTAGACTTAGCTAAGGGTATGATATCATATCATATGTGATAGTCACAAATGTTATCTACATGTCATAATCATAGTTATACAGTTATATAACTTAGTAGAATATTATAGAAACTACTAAAAGAACTCAGTTATAGCTTTCATATAGATTAGATGTGTATAGACCAACTTCTAGAGATGTAAAGTAGACTACTCTACAATAAAAACTCTATTAATTTCTCTTGTGTCACTCAATACATAAATATGCTTTTACCATAGTACTTAGGCCTATATTATAACAAGAGATAAGTTGTATACTGTGTAGCTTAGAATAATAAACTTAGAATTCTCCAAAGATTATAAACTTCACATACCTTATAGACTTTGCCCAATTATCCTAATATATTTTACTTAGAAAGCCTTATAAATATCTTGCTTTTATTTTATAATATAAGTCTGTATTTTTACACTTCATCAGTTATATCTTCTTTTCTCAATTTATTGTTAGATTATCTTATATACTTATAGTATTAAAGCTGAAAGTGGTGGACTCTATTTCATTTCTATTTTCTTTTTGATTTATTTTCTTATTCTATTTTTAGAACCAGGGTTAGGGTTAGAGTAACAAGATCACATGGTCACAAGTCACAAGACATATAAAAGAACATAGAAGGTTCTGGAAGGATAATATCATACAATATGTGCAATACATGCTGATCTTAAGGCAAACACATGGCTATTTAGAGTAGGCTAGAAGTAGTTAGCACAGACCATGGAGTTTTAGTATAGAAGGTAGACAATCCTATACAGAGTTTTCTATCAAGTTCTCTTGTGTTAACCTAATATAAGGTTTTTCTTATTGACCAACTCTAAGGTCTTTGAGTTGTAACATATAGATACATACTTGTAATCTCATACTCTATCTATTATGCTGTTTCTTTTCTTTTCTTATTATCTGTCTTATGTCAGATAAGAAACATGTCCAGAAGAAGAAATAATTTACAGAAAAATATACAGAAGATGTCAGAAGAGTATGGGAACATTATCTGATATATGTGAATATGATTCCAGAATGACCTTAGCTTCAGTAGATGAGTTGTATCTCTACTTGTTGCAATAGTTATATTTTGAAAGAAAGTTATAATAGAAAGAGAATCATTTGGAAAGTCAAACTTTCAAGTATAGGCACTTAGAACAGTGCACTATACTAGGTGGTTTTCAAGCTAAGGAATTACAGAGTAATTAAATATTTTAAATAATAGTACTAGATCTATTTGAGAATCAGAAAAGACAGATAACTACTTTGAGTACTCTAAAATCCTTAGAAATTAAGTCTGGAGTTCTATAGAGATCATAAGAAGCTATGTGATTAGTAATAAAGTGATTTGATATGAAATAGAACCAGATTGATCTGTACTAGAAATAGTATGTGGACTAGAAAGAGGATATCTACTTCTGTAGATATTTTAGACAGAGTAGAGCTTAGGTTAAATGTGATGAAGTCAGATATATCAGATATACTTAGATAGTATATAACATCTTAGTTATAACTAGAGTTGTTATTTAGAGATATATTTAGCTCAACTGACTAATAGATAGTCTTAGTCTTATCCTATATATAAGTGCTATGCTAACTACTACTATATAGTTTATTTCTAAGAATAGAAGATGTAGTATAAAAAGATGTTACTTTAGTAAAAGTAAGAAAGCAATAAGAAGTAGTTAGAAACTAGAAGTGATTAATTTAAAAATAGATAAAACTAGAATTACTAATAAGAAAATAATCTATGATCTACTTATTAGAATTTAGTAAAGTAGACTTAGCTGTTTCATCCTTTCTCTTTTTTTATTTATTTTATAATTTAGTTTCTTTAGTTTTCTTGTATAGACCTAAGAATATAATATAATGTTATGAATTATAACAGAAGCATGACATATTATCACATATGTATTATATCTATTATAGTTATGGTTATGGTTACATAATCATGTGATCTGGCAAAACATTGCAAAATTATCTAAAAAGATTTAGTTAGTACTTTAGAGTAGGTTAGTATACATATATGAACTAACAAAATAGACTATCTTGTGTACTCAATATATGAGTAACACTTTCATTCTAACTCTTTAAACCTAAGTTATAACATTACTTACAAAACAGTAGATAGATAGAAAGTTAAAGTTGAAAAACTAAGAGTAGACAAACTAAGATTGGTTCAAAAAGAATGTGTTTTGTTAATTATAATACTCTTGCTACTACTCTTTACCTTTTATCTTTTTCTCATTCTAGAACACTTATATGACAAGCAACTGGTATAGTAAATAATATTGAAGCCAAGACTATCTAATTGATAATGTTTTTTTTACTTCTAAATTGTTGCAGCAATTACTAACTATTACAAAATAAACTACTCACTTGTTTGTGATATCTGAATCTTGGGTACACTTTTAGAGGTTTAGGAGTGATTTAGAAGTTCAATAATAATAACAATGATGATTAATATCAATACAGATGCCAATGATAATGAGGAATAAATGATAATTAATAATAATTGATGATAATTGATATTGTTAAGTCTGAGGTCTAATCTTCAAACATAAAAGTATTTATACAAAATAGTAATGGTCTGTGTGCAAGCTATTTCCATCACATGATCAAAACTCATATCTGGTGGGGCTGTTATCTATCATAGCAGATATTAGGCTAATTTTAGAAGATAACTAATTATATCATTACATTAATATGCTTGTATTTCTATGAATACTAATCTCTATATGATGTATAATGAACCATTTGATAAGCACTTCCCAATGCAACTTTGATTGTGGGAATCTGTTTAGTTGTTCTTGAGATAATAGCTAATGAAACTTGTAGTTACTGATATCTCAGTAATCTGCTGTCACTTTTGTACATTCTGCATATATGCAAATAACCCTCATTTGGGACTTTCCAGTGCAACTTGGTTTGTGAGAATCAGTCCACTGGTTGTAAAAATACAAGTTAAATGAAGTTTGTAATATTTAGGATAGGTGAAAGTAAATATGCATAGATTAGTACTGAGAGTATGTAAAGTAGGCTAGACTAGTAGAAACTCCATTGAGTTCTTCTGTGTACTCAATATATAAGTTATGATTTTACCCTAATGTTAGGGTTTAAGTCACAACATACAAAATATATCACCAATTGGATAGTCTTGGCTTTAATATTATATCTGATCTATGCAATCAATAGAACATACCCTTTTTGAACTAATCTCATTTTCTCTACTCTCAGTTTTCAAATTTTTGTCTATCTACTGTGTTGGTGTGACAAAGCATGGACCTGCTGTCTCACTTTCATTCTATTTCCAATCACTCCTTGACCATCATTTTTATTATTTCTCTTTTGCCAATCTGATCAATCACTTCTGCTTTCATTTTTAAACCAGAATTTTCCACTTGTCTCCCTTAGTAGAAAGCCACTATGTCAGACATTGAGTCTCTGACTACGTCGTATGATCATAGATTACAGAAAAATACAAAATTTTACAACTGCAAGAAACCCATTTCCTTCCATATTCACTCAGTTGGGAAACCAGAAGGTATACGTAACAAGTACACTCTGTGATCACTTTCATTGTTTTTCTTTCGCCCAGCGTGCCATATTTTGGCCCATCACTTCGTACACCTTCTCCCAATTTTTACACATATGAACGGCCCCCATTCTCTCGACCCTGAAGTCCTTCTCTTCAAAATTTCTAGGCTCTAACGACAGATCCGGTGAACATAGTGCTCCTTGTCGGAGGTAGTTGAGACAATGCTGTATATGGTCAGGAGATGCAATAGGTGCCTTGCTGAAAGCTAAATTGAGCACGCGTAAGCAGTGCAGCTCATGATACATTGTGACCATGAATAGACGGTGGTCCTCTCCCAGTCGAACGAATCCAAAGCCCTCAGAAGTTAACGAGAACCATTCATCGTCAGAACCATTCCCAAGGAGGGGATAGCGGGTGGTCTCTTCCGCAAGAACCGGAATGGCCAGCGATGCAATGTCTGTATCGGGGAGCGGCAGGTTTTCTGGGAAGTCATGACCTAAGTACGCTGAGATGAGATGTCGGTAAAAATGCCACAAAGGTAAGGCATAAATTAGTTACAATACTCTCTGCGCCAACGATGATTTAATTCCCTTATGGCTTCCAGCTGTCTTGTCAGGTAGAGAATATTGAGTAGGAACACAAGAACAAGTGCCGCAGAGGTCAGGTTCGAGCGAGAAGACATGACGGGGAGTAGAACAGCCATTAAGCATGCGCAAATGATCCAGATTGGACCCAGTCACGATCCGTTCAAAATCATGACTTTGATTGAAAACACACATAAATTTAGACGCATTGACATGCATACATACGGCTATAAGAGTCACGCAAACAAGCCCAGGGCTCTGACAATTACCTCCTGCACTATGCGTTTGAACCGTTGGCCTTGCATTATTCCTTTCATACCCGCACTTGTTGTTTCAAGTCCATCCGAGGGCTTGGTTCCTTTCCATTACCAAGGCGAAGCTTTTCAAACATACTACAAGATTTTCGGAGAAATCAATGAGTCCAGACTCGACAGTACACCTCTCGTAGTTGCCCATGGCGGGCCTGGCTTGACGCATGATTATCTACTTCCATTCGCAGACATCGCCAACAATGCGGCTTCACCAGTCATTCTATACGATCAGATTGGAAATGGGAAGTCGACCCATGTGGACACAAAACCCGCTTCGTTTTGGTCGATTGATTTGTTCGTCAACGAACTGGTCAACCTGATCAATTACCTCCAAATCCAGCACTCGTTTAATTTAGTGGGACATTCGTGGGGAGGAATACTAGCTTCCGAGTTCGCTGTGCAGAAACAGCCTGAGGGGCTGAAACGACTCATTCTCACGGACAGCCTTGCATCATCAGAGCTCTGGGAAAAATCAAACATGCAATTGATGAAGAAGTTCCCAGAGGATGTTCAAAAGGGACTTTCGGTGGGAATGTCGGATCCTCCCCGGTACGCAGCTGCTTTGAGCGTGTATTTCGCTGTACATGGGTGTCGAGTAGTACCCCTTCCGGAAGAGTATGTCCACTCTGTGGGTGCAGTGTTTGGCCCTGATGGTGACACTACTGTGACTAGTGCAGAGTAAGCTCGACCACTGACTAGCCTGATAAGAAACTCATCATTTCTGAAAGTATCACAGCAAACTGGACGATTATAGATCGTCTCCACCTCATCAAGACCCCGACATTGGTGATCAATGGGCGCTACGATGTTGCACAGGATTTTGTTGTTTGGCCGTTTGTTGAGAACATCCCAAATGCAAAGTGGGTGAAGTTCCTCAACTCCAGCCACACACCTTTCTGGGAGGAAAGAGCTAGTTACTTTGAGATCATAGAGAAGTTCTTGCAACTATAATTAGCATGATGGTCTGGGAACTGCTACACATTAGCAATGTTATCTGTGAAAAATCGAGATCTAATTTCTGGCACAAGCACCTCTGGCAAGCGATAAAGGACAGATGCAAGTTGAAGACAGGTTGCCATAATTCGATGCCTCGAAAGAAATACTACATTGTACCAGTGCATTTCACCTATGCCACTGCGGCCACACTTCTTGTATCATTATTACTCAACACCATCGGTATATTAGTGTACCTGAAAGGTGACTTCCTTACGGTGTAGGATAGGAACCATTGGCTCATGCCATGACATAGGGAACTCTAAAACGGATGGACAAATTCAGCGTGTCATTGTACCACGGCCTGCAGTCCTGGAGGTTATCGACTCCAACCGATATGGTATGGAGGACGACGACGACTGGGTTTCCATTACTCCTCCGGGGCACGGATTCGTGAAAATCGACAATGATTTCTACGCTTTATCGATGTATCATCAGATGCACTGCTTGAACAGTTTCAGAAGGATGTTGAACAAAGGTCCTAACGCCTCGCACGCAGAGCATGATTCTGTGCACGCACTCCATTGTTTGTCATACTTGAGGCAGATGGTTCTTTGCAGTGCGGATACTACGCTAGAACCAGCGCTCTCAGCCGTCAACACTGATGGGAGGCAGACAAGGGCAGTTTATGGGACAGGCGTGACTCACGTATGCCGTGACTGGGTGGAGGTTAGGCAATTTGCGGTGAGCAACTACGAACAGTGGAAAAACGAAGGGACCAATTTCGTTGCGACGGAGATCAGTGCCGTGGAATGAATAGATCAGCGTGATGCTTTATTTGATGTTCCTATTTTGTTCGGCGAAATATGGAAGATGAGTATAAAAATACAAATACGGAATCATTAGTTATGAGCAACCAGGGGAGTGATTGGAGCAGTATCAAGGAGGCAGAAGCTTAGGCTTAGAAGCCTTCTGGACCGCATATTCTGATTTCTGGTTCCATAGATATTCAATCTATCGGCTCTTGCGTAATCAACCACATTGGGTCCTCATAAGCGATGGATGACCGGCAGTCCACATCCTAGGCTGTCATGGCATCATTGAGTCCTCAAGAATCACTGTGGTATGAGCAGTCTGTCAATGCCGGCGCATATCTTGGTGCCATTGCATATGGTGCGCGTCTTCTGCCTGGTTCTTTATTTTGTTGATCTTATGTTGGCTGTCCTGCCAGGATTACATGTCGCAACTGTCTACAAATTCATCAAGACAATAATGATTACTTCAAAACGGAATGAAAGGACCAAAGAAGAATACATGTGGATTTCATGTATCGGCGTTCTGTTTGCATTGGGAACTGTCAATATTTCCTGTATTGTCCATTTCAACGAACTAGCCTGGATCGACATGCGTAATTATCCAGGTGGACCAGTCGCATTCTTGCTCGAACAATCGGGTGATCCATCCAATGTTGGTTCCATCGCTACAGCAACCCTGGTTCAAACAGCATCGGGGCTTGTCACAGTCGGTTTTCCCTGTTTGTCTGTGGAAGGATGCGCAAGTGACACTTTGAATGCGTAGATACGTCGTTGCCATGCTCTCTGGAGAAAGCTTTCGATCACCATTTTTCTGTGTCTGGTATTGATCACTTCAACGGGTAAGTGAAAGACAGATATGTTGAATGATGCCAGTGCTAATGGATGGTTGGAAATCCAAGTTATTTCAATCCTTCATTGCATTCAGGTTTCTAATCAGATGGCGACGGGGTCAAAGCTCATGTTTACTATTCCTTCTGTGTCGCTCCTGATATCTCTCAACATTCTAATAACCCTGCTTCTCTTCACGCGCCTGGTCAATCTCCGCCAACGAGCCAAATGCTACTCGTTCAACGAAGAGATCAGGAACATCTACATGAGCTATGAGGCTTTGGTCGTCGAGTCTGCCCTACCACCCACGATATTCTCCCTTGCATTTTTCATCTTGTATGGACTAAACAATCCTGGAGCCGTGCTGGTGTTTGCGCCTTTGGTTCAATCCATGGTGAGCACTCACATATGTTGAATCAAATGGCAGGCTTTTCTCAACTCTAATATACAAGGCTATAACTGCGGAGATGATCATTATCAGGATCCTTTGCGATGAAGCTTGGTCTTGCGACATGGCTAGTCTGTTGGCACGTTCACTCCCTTCAGGAAGGCACCAGGGATGTTTGAGAGTTAATGAAGTCGTGTTGACTACTTTTGACAGAAATTCTAGACCGCCCGTTGATATCAAAAACCATGTATGACGGACGCAAGCTTGATTTTGTGCCTTTTTTCAAATTTTTAAATTTTTTAAAATCAACGATTTATTACATGGGGCGCGGTGGCAGACCGTGGTAGCTACAACATAACTACTTGTATAAAATGAAATAGAAGAAAAAGAAAGGGAAAAAGAAAGGGAAAAATAAAATGAAAGAAAAGAAGAATACACTAAAGAGAGATAATAACAAAAATGCTACTATTAAGTGATTCCTTTGTGGAAGGAAAAGGCCCCAGGGTTATACTCGAGGAATGCTATGAAATGACTTATAGACTCTCTATTTGGATTCCAATAATTGTTATCTCTTCTGCACTCATAAAGAATATGACACTTTGATTCAATTGGATAAGTTCCACACAGACAACTAAAATTTTCTCTCAGGAAGAATCCCAGACAATACTCTCCTATAGGAACATGGTTTGTGATTGCTTTAGTTACTCTTGCACACAATGAATTTGAGTAACTGATTAGTTTGAGCCAAGGTCCACCTTTTGTATAAGTAGGCTTGACAGAGAGATATTCACCATCTAAAAGATCAAGGAAGTGGTTTTCTTTGAAATCTAACACTTGAAAAGTCATTTGCCAATTTCATATGATTGAGTCACATTCTTCTTTTATACTGAAATACTATGGCAATTTACATGGAAGGATGGGTGTTACAAACTTAAAACCTTAGGGTTGGTCAGAAGAAGAAACCTTGTATAGAGTTTACACAAGAGAACTTGATAGAGAACTCTGTACAAGACTGTCTACCCTATATACCCTAGACTAATGGTCTGTGCTACACTACACTTAGTGTTATAAGACAAGAAAGTGTGGACAAACTTTAGTAAGGACAGACATTAGATAAGATAAGATATAAATAGTAGTATATTATTAGTCTATGATGAGAGAGAGAGAAGGCATGTGACTGGGAAGTCACATGACATTACATCATAAGGCCTAAAGAGGTCTAGAGTAGTCTGAAAGGATCTAGGGTCTAGAAGGATCAAGAAGGAGATAGAGTGACATCAAGGAACATATTGATAGCATAGCTTTCTCATGATGTACATATGGTGTACACATGGACGATGGAGATTAAAGAGTGTGATGTCAG
>Ga0157363_1007996_pt1 | contig 10043 bp, 9 predicted proteins | sample AttsexASBM1_FD_111477 | JGI IMG/M metagenome (GOLD analysis project Ga0157363, IMG submission 111477) | Fungus gardens microbial communities from leaf cutter ant in Ribeirão Preto, State of São Paulo, Brazil - Atta sexdens ASBM1 | ecosystem: Host-associated > Fungi > Mycelium > Unclassified ...
AACGAGATTACTTCGGTCTTCCATGCAATATTCCCGGCGATAAAGATGACGGCACCAAACTCTCCCAGACTGCGGGTAAAAGAGAGCGCTGTCCCGGCGAGCAGCGATGGCGCAATTTCCGGTAAAATAACCTTGAAGAAAGCCTGTCGAGGCCGTGCCCCCAACGTTTCGGCGGCTTCTTCATACTCTGGGCCAAGCTCTTCTAATACTGGCTGAACGGTTCGGATCACGAAAGGAATACTGGTAAACGCCATGGCGACCGCGATCCCCAACCAGGTGTAAGTCACCTTAATACCGTGCTCTGCCAACCAATGACCGTACCAACCATTCGACGAGAATAATCCCGCAAGCGTTAGACCTGCCACCGCCGTCGGCAGGGCAAAGGGAAGATCCATCAAGCCATCCAGGAATGTCCGGCCTGGGAAACGATAGCGCGTTAATACCCACGCCATTAAGGTTCCAAACACCGCGTTAAACAGTGACGCTACCGCGGCCGATAGCAGTGTAATTTTGTAGGCGGCGACTAACTGCGGCTCGCTGATAACCCGCCAATACTCGGCCCAAGTCATGTGCGATAACTGCATCAATAACGCGCTGACCGGTAACAGTAAAATCAAACAGGTAAAGAATAGGCTGGTACCGAGACTCAGGCCAAACCCGGGTAAAACGCGACGTTGACGTGAAAAAATCATAGTGTTGATCCTGCTGCCTGCAATGTATCGAACTCCCCTTGCGGTGCGAACTGTGACTGCATGGCTTTCTGCCATGAGCCAAACTGCTGTTCAACCGTAAAAAAATGAACCGGCGCAAAATGCTGTTGCGCCACAACGCTCGATGTCGCGTGATAAGTACGGTAATAAAAACGCGTTAAGATGTTTTGCGCCTCGGGTTGGTAAAGAAAATTAAGGTAAGCTTTTGCCACCGTGGTGGAGTGATCGCGCTCAGTATTGCGATCAATCCAAGTAACAGGAAACTCAGCTTTAATATTAGTCTGCGGAATAATAACTTGGTAATGCTCATCGGGGTATTGCTGTTGTAAAGCGCGCGCTTCTGCTTCAAAGGTGATCAGTACATCGCCCAATTTTTGATTAACAAAGCTTTGGGTTGCCCCACGTCCGCCAATATCGGCGACCTGGGTGTTTTTTACCCACTGACGCATCGCCCGACGCACCGCTGAAATATCTTGATGATGAGAGAGGCTTAACGCCCCCCAAGCGGCCAACCAAGTGTAACGGCCATTGCCCGAGGTTTTAGGATTAGGATAGATAAGCTTAACGCCCGGTTTGACCAGATCCTGCCAGCCTTTGATATGTAAAGGATTACCGCGACGTACCACTAAAGCCATGGTTGAGTAGTAAGGTGAGCTGTTATTGGCTAAACGTTGTTGCCAATCGCTGGGGATTAGTTGCCCTCTGTCATGCAGTATCTTAACGTCTGGCACTTGATTAAACGTCACCACATCGGCACGCATCCCTTGTAATAAGGCAAGGGCTTGTCTGGACGATCCACCATGGGATTGACGGATTGTTAGGGTATCTTGTGGGTGCTGAGTGTCCCATTGCTGAATAAATACCGGGTTCAATTGTTCATACAGCTCGCGTGAAACATCGTAGGAGCTATTGAGTAATTGAGCTGGATAGGCAGACGGTGCAGCGAGCAGTAATAGGCCCACCACCGATGATATATAGCGTCTCTTCATACCTGAAAATTCCAATCTCAACCTCAGTCAATCTAGAAGTTCTCAGTGTATTAATAAGGATAAAAAAGCAGTAATGGTTTTATATACCGATTACTGCTGTGTAATTGCTAAAAAATATATAACGATTAGGCGTGCCAGACGATCTCGGAGAGTGTCCACTGCTTGAGCGTCGCATCGGCAGGCATGATACCGGAAGGACCACTGAACTCGCCTTGGTAGATAACCTCAAGATGTTGGCTATTCGGGACTTTACACTGCACATGCTGGCTATCACGGCCTGGCTGACAGTTACCATACGCTTTCTGGAATAACGCAGAGAACGGTGCGCCAAATGCGATACCCTTAGGCGTACCAATCTGGGTATCCGATACAGTAATCTTATTCACCGTGCCATCGCCGTAAAAGGTCATCGCTACCTGTTGATCTTTCATCGCTTGAATATAGCTTTCAATTTGCCCATTACGCGTGCCCATGCCTTGACGGATACGGTAATCGCTGCCAATACCTTCACTAATTGCCTCGGCATTAAAAGGGGTTGAGCGAGTAATTTTACCCACGCCTTCCTCACTGACGGCGACTGAGGAGCCAAACCAGTTCCATGGCAGTGCGGAGGACCACGAATAGCTTAAGGGGTTCCACCAATGGACGCTACTGTTCGACGTGTCTGCCTGATGGCTGGAACCCGCACAGCCGCTGAGCAATACCACACTGGCAAGCAGTGCACAGGGTAACGCTTTCATTTCAATTCCTCTTACAGAGCTGATCAATGCTACTAGGAGTGATCTTCGAGTAAAAAGTTTACTGTAAACCGTTTTTTTATTGGATGAAACACCGTTTTATGCGGCTCATCGTGAGTAACGCGGCTTCGGTTAATACATCAAATAAGGTCAAAATCAGTAATAGCGGCGAGCTTTCTAACGCTACTTGGTTCCACTGACTCAGCTGCCAAGCGCAGAGCAACGCACCACCGATAAGTATACTGATACGACAAAGCCGCCAACTGCGGGGAAAGCGTTGACGGTAACCGCTTAGCGCCATGCATAGCAACGCGGGTAGGCCTAGTGCTAAACCAATATAAAACGTCGAGGGGTCCGGTACAAAAAGACGTAAGAGTGTATCGCCTTGTTGGCGAGAGGCCCCAGCCATAATCAGCAGTATCCATGCCCGGGCTTGATACAGCAAAATGGCCCACAGCAAAAAGGGTAAAGGGGCTGTTGCCCCCTCACCTTCGGTATCGAAATCTTCCATCATCGGTTGGAACTAGTATTCACGGTCTTCAATTAACCGTTTACCGAGGCTGGTCACTTCATTAATTTCGTAATCCAGTTTTTCATAAAAACCCAGCACCAAGTCATTATCATCGCGGATTTGAAGATTGAGCTTAGGGCAGCCTCGCGCAATCAATTTCTTTTCAAGGCGATTCATTAACGCATTGGCGAAGCCACGCCCTTGATAATCAGGATGTACTGCAAGGTAATAGGCTGAACCCCGATGGCCGTCGTAGCCGCCCATCACACTGCCGACGATCTGCCCTGAGAGCACAACAACCAGAAAAAGGTCAGCATCGTGGCGTAATTTACGTTCGATATCGAGTTCGGGATCGTTCCAAGGTCGTAATAGGTCGCATCGCTCCCATAACGTAATAACCTCGTCGATATCTTGTTGTTCGAAAACACGAATTTCCATTTTTTGACCTCCCCTTGGCGAAAACACACCATTATGCGTGTGAGTGAGGGTGTTAGAAAAGGCAATACTCAGTAAAAGGCTGAAATATTTCAATGTTAGCAATATGGCTAATGTTATTATATAACCTAATTATTAATAGTAATTCTCATTAACTCTTCACGGATCTGAATCTAATGAAAAAATTGGCCTCACTGAAACAATTAGTCAATCGCCGCCAATTACTCTTTTCTGGTCTCGCGTTGGCTGTGCTCTCGCCACGCGCCGTACTGGCCGAAGAGTCGCGGATCCCGGTATCTCGTCAACGCCATTCGGCAGCAAAAAAGAGTCAATCGGGGAAATTTATTGTCATGCTAGACCCCGGTCATGGCGGCATCGATTCTGGCGCGGTCGGCGAAGAAGGCTCGATGGAAAAGCACGTGGTATTAGAAATTGCCAATACTGTACGCCAATTATTGAGCAGCCACCCGCATATCGAAGCGCGGTTAACCCGTGACAGTGACCATTTTATCCCACTCTATCAACGCGTCGAGATTGCTTCGCAACATGGTGCATCACTCTTTATGTCAATCCATGCCGATGGCTACACCGATCCTTCAGCGCGTGGCGCCTCAGTGTTCGCGCTCTCTAACCGCGGCGCAAGCAGTGCAATGGCACGGTATTTGTCTGACCGCGAAAATAATGCCGATGCCGTCGGGGGTCTTAAAGTGCAGCAGAAAGACCAATATTTACAGCAAATTTTATTCGACTTAGTTCAAACCGATACCATTAAAAATAGCCTGACACTGGGAAAACACGTCTTAGATACGATTCGTCCCGTACACCACTTGCATAGTCAACACACTGAGCAGGCTGCGTTTGCCGTATTAAAGTCCCCCTCTATCCCCTCTGTATTAGTTGAAACCTCGTTTATTACTAATCCAGGTGAAGAGAAACTGCTCGGCACCACGGCTTTTCGTAAAAAAATTGCTGGGGCTATTTCTGATGGTATCGTCAACTTTTATAATGAACAACAACGCCGTAACCGCCGAGTCAGTTGATTCACGTAATGTTCAACGAAGGTTGTAGAAATATCATGAGCACGCAAAGTATTGAGCAAGTAAAACAGTTCCTCTTATCATTACAAGATAGGATATGTCAACAATTGGCCGATCTCGATGGCCAGGCCTCCTTCCTTGAAGATGACTGGGTTCGTGAAGCAGGTGGTGGTGGGCGCACTCGCGTCCTCACCCAAGGAAAGTTGTTCGAGCAAGCGGGTGTCAATTTTTCCCACGTCTACGGCGACCAGATGCCCGCCTCAGCGACTGCGCATCGCCCTGAGTTAGCCGGACGCAGCTTTCAAGCTATGGGGGTATCGTTAGTCATTCACCCCAATAACCCCTATGTCCCGACCAGCCATGCCAACGTGCGGTTTTTTATTGCTGAAAAACCCGACGCCGAACCCGTTTGGTGGTTTGGCGGTGGCTTTGATCTCACACCGTTTTACGGTTTTGAAGAAGATGCCCAACACTGGCATCAAACGGCAGCAGACCTGTGCCGCCCATTTGGTGAAGAGGTCTACCCACGTTATAAAAAATGGTGTGACGACTATTTCTTTTTACGCCATCGCAACGAGCAACGCGGGATTGGGGGGTTATTCTTTGATGATTTGAATTCACCCAGTTTCGAGCACTGCTTCGCCTTTACGCAAGCAGTCGGTCTAGGCTTCTTAGAGGCTTATCTGCCTATCGTTAAGAAACGCCATACTACGCCTTACGGTGAACGCGAACGCCAATTCCAGCTTTACCGACGTGGGCGATACGTCGAGTTCAATCTGCTGTGGGATCGCGGCACATTGTTTGGTATTCAAAGTGGTGGACGCACGGAGTCGATCTTGATGTCGATGCCGCCGCTTGTCCGCTTCGAGTACGACTATCAAGCGCCCGCTGGATCACCGGAAGCGACACTGACCGAGCATTTTTTAACGGTCCGTGACTGGCTATAAAACCACGGCTCGGTATCGCACGCCGAGCCATCACCATTGCTTATAAAAAGAAACATAATAGTTAATCCTTTTTCTAATAAGCATGGGGTAAACCCGCTATTATCATCACTGACTTTTATTCACTGTGTATGGACCGCTCCCCCTTGAAAAAACTAACAATAACCCTCGTTGCAGCGCTTGTTCTCTCTGCAACCAGCACCAGCTTTGCTGCCCCGAGAGTCGCACCGCAAGTTAGCGCCGATATCGTGCAGCGCTATGCACAACAAATTTATCAACAAACCGCTGCGGCCAGCATGACGATGGTGGTAATTGATGGTAACCAGCACTATTTCACTAGCGCGGGAGAGACTCGGCGAGGAACCGGTGTTCGCCCGACGAAGGAGAGCGTTTTCCGCCTCGCTTCCATCAGTAAACTCTTTACCAGCGAAACCTTGGTTAAACTGGACCAACAGGGCGTGGTCAAGCTTTCCGATCCACTCAGTAAATACACGCCTAAAGGAATGACGGTACCCTCTTTTCGCGGCTACACCATTAAGTTACAAAATCTTGGTACCCATACGGCAGGACTTCCCCGCGAAATGCCAGGCGGACGTGCAAATCGTCCTGTCTTTATCTGGCCAGAAAAATCTTCGCGCTGGCAGTGGTTACAGCATGCTAAGTTGAAAACGATCCCCGGTACCGTCGCCGCGTACTCGAATTTGGGCTTCGACTACTTAGCCGATGCCCTGAGCCGTGCCAGCGGTAAGCCTTATCCTCAGTTAGTGCAATCATTAATCACGCGTCCATTAGGAATGAAGGATACGACCTTCACCCCTTCTCCCGATCAGTGCCGTCGATTAATCATTCCACGCGACCATGCTAGCCCTTGTAACAATACCCTTGCGGCCATTGGCAGTGGTGGCCTCTATTCAACGGCCGATGATATGGAACGCTGGATGCAGCAATTCCTATCCAGTTCAATCCGGCCTCGTTCCCCGCTCGCCAGCACCTTACAGCGCGTGGTCTATCCCCGCAGCCAATTAGTACGGATGAACGGCATGGACGTTGCCGGTCCTGCCAGCGGATTAGGATTAGGCTGGGTCCATATGGATGCCATAGGTAGCCAACCGGCGTTGGTAGAGAAAACGGGTGGTGGCGGCGGTTTCATGACCTATATCGTGATGGATCCACGCAGTAACGTCGGGGTCTTTATCGCAGTTGCTCGTGCACCAGGCAGTCACTTTACCCCTATGAGCCAAGGCGCTAACCAACTAGTGACGGCGTTAGTGAATAATCGTTAATAACAGAAATAAAAAAAACGGTGTCGCAATCTACGACACCGTTTTAACCTTATGACTACCCAGCGTTAATCCCTGTTAGTCTTACTCTTCATGATGCGCAGACATATGTTGCTGCTCACGCAATGACACTTCATGAACACGCTTACGTACCCCAAACCATCCGATAACAAGCAGAATGATAATCAGTGGCACGGAGGCAATGGTGTAAGTCCCGTTCGGATAATCAAACGCCATCAATACCAAGACACTGGCTAAGAACAGTAGCGTCAACCAAGAGGTGAATGGCGCGCCTGGAAGCTTAAAGGAAATATCTTCCGCTTTACCTTCACGGATCGCTTTACGTAACCGCAGCTGGCATAGCACGATAAAGGTCCACGAACTGATGATCCCGAGTGAGGCGAAGTTTAGAACGATTTCGAACACTTGGCTTGGCACGTAATAGTTGAGGACTACACCGAAGATATAGATCACTATCGTCGCGAGAATGCCCGCGTAAGGTACCTGCTGGCGACTCATTTTCGACATAAAGCGTGGTGCTGAACCGCCCATCGACATAGAACGTAAAATTCGTCCAGTAGAGTAGAGGCCCGAGTTAAGGCTCGATAATGCCGCCGTTAATACCACGATATTCATGATGCTACCAATGTACGGTACGCCTAATTTACTGAAGAAGGTCACAAAAGGACTCTGACCCGCTTGATAGGCATTCCAAGGTAGTAATAGAACGAGTAATACCACCGAACCGACGTAGAACAGACCAATTCGCCAGATCACGCTATTGATCGCTTTCGGCACCATGATTTTAGGGTTTTTACACTCCCCTGCCGCCGTACCGACCAGCTCGATTGATGCGAAGGCAAATACGACCCCTTGTACCAAGACAAAGGCAGCCATAATCCCATGTGGGAAAAAGCCTCCGTTATCAGAGATCAAGTGGAAGCCAGTCGTGTTACCGTCCAGTGGCTTTCCGCTTCCTAAGAAGACTACCCCCACGACTAAGAAGATCACAATGGCTAAGACTTTGATTAGGGAGAACCAGAATTCCATCTCCGCAAACCATTTGACGCCGACCATATTCATGGTGCCCACAATCGCGAGCGCCCCTAATGCAATCACCCACTGTGGAATATCGCCAAAGGCTCCCCAGTAGTGCATATAGAGCGCAACCGCGGTGATATCCACGATGCCGGTCATTGCCCAGTTAACAAAGTACATCCAGCCCGCTACATAGGAAGCTTTCTCACCCATAAACTCACGAGCGTAAGAGACGAAACTGCCGCTTGATGGGCGATGCAGAACCAATTCCCCTAATGCGCGTAAGATAAAAAATGAGAAGATACCACAAACTAAATAGACCAGTGCGAGGGCTGGACCCGCGAGTTGTAATCGTGCCCCTGCGCCGAGAAAAAGCCCGGTACCAATTGCTCCGCCAATTGCTATCATCTGTACTTGACGGTTGCCCATCTCCTTACGATATCCGGAGTCATGGGAGTTTAACCACTTACGTCTGGCGTGCTGTAAATCAGCCGCTGTTTTTTTTGTATTTTTCATAGGTTTCCTGTTTGTCCACTTCTACAGCTAATCCCCTCTACCGCATCAGCACAGGTAAATATTGGCGAATTTATCCAGAGGGTGATGAATCCTACCTGTAAGTCGTTGAATTCGTAAAGCCCTGTAAAGAATTAATCTACGTTACCGTTTGCTTTTTTAGGTAAAAATAAGGTTAATCTATTGATAACTTGAGTTTTTTATTTATAAAAAGCTTTGTATAAATTCATGATATTGTTCACAGTTCCCTCATTGACCGAAAAACGTATTGAGATAATAGTTATCCACCCTCTTGAAGAGTAGAAAATACGGGCTAAATGCGGCATTATCCTTGATTAACCGTGATCTTTTGACTTAATAATTAGGTAGTACTGTCTCATGACTCAAGAAACCGCGCCGACCCTTACCCTCTATGGTATTAAAACCTGTGACACCGTAAGAAAGGCACGCAAGTACCTCTCTGAACATCATTGTGAAGCCACTTATCATGATTTCCGCCAGCAAGGTTTAGACGAAGCCTTGCTGGACCAATTGATTGGAGGTCTTGGTATCAAGGCATTACTTAATACGCGAGGCACCACTTGGCGCACGCTTTCCGACGAGCAAAAGCAACGCGCTAGCGATCCGGCGGCGGCCCGTCAGATCATGCTTGAACACCCTGCTGTGATTAAACGTCCCGTGCTAGTCCGGTCGGATGGCGAGATGCTGGTAGGCTTTGATACTGCCGTGTGGTCAACGTTTATCCAAGGAGACCACTAATATGTTTTGCCCGGTTATCGAACTTGCACAACAACTGATTCGCTGTCCATCGTTAAGTCCCAACGATGCGGGCTGCCAAGCGTTACTTATCGCTCGCCTGGAAGCGATAGGCTTTCATATTGAGCCAATGCATTTTGGTGATACCCAAAATTTCTGGGCGACTCGGGGCCAAGGCCAAACCCTTGCTTTCGCCGGCCATACCGACGTCGTTCCCGTCGGCGATGAGCGCCAGTGGATTAACCCGCCGTTTGAACCCGCAATACGTGATGGACTGTTGTTTGGCCGCGGTGCTGCGGATATGAAAGGTTCCTTAGCCGCCATGGTGGTGGCCGCTGAACGCTTTGTAGAGCAACATCCTCACCATAGCGGACGGCTGGCTTTTTTGATCACTTCTGATGAAGAGGCAAGTGGTATCAATGGTACGGTTAAAGTCGTTGAGCAGCTGATGGCGCGACAAGAGCGCGTGGAATATTGCTTAGTGGGTGAACCCTCAAGTACTGAGCGCGTCGGCGATGTCGTAAAAAACGGCCGCCGTGGGTCGATCACCGCCAACTTAACCGTACATGGCGTACAAGGGCATGTCGCATACCCTCATCTTGCGGATAATCCGGTTCATCGTGCGCTCCCTACACTGCAGGAATTAGCGGCAACTGAGTGGGATCAAGGGAATGAATTTTTCCCACCGACCAGTATGCAAATTGCCAATATTCAGGCCGGTACCGGCAGTAATAACGTGATTCCGGGCGACTTATTCGTCCAATTTAATTTCCGTTTTAGTACCGAACTCACCGACCAGCAAATTCGCGAAGCCGTCGCTAGCCTGCTTGATCGCCATCAGCTTCGTTATACCTTAGAGTGGAATTTATCCGGTCAACCCTTCCTGACAGCAAAAGGGGCATTAGTCGATGCTGTCGTCGACGCCGTTCAGCACTATAATGAAATTAAGCCAGAGTTACTCACGAATGGGGGAACCTCTGATGGACGTTTTATTGCCAGAATGGGGACTCAAGTCGTTGAGTTAGGGCCGGTGAATGCTACCATCCATAAAATTAATGAATGTGTCAGTGCAGCCGACCTCCAAACCCTCAGC
>Ga0157363_1007997_pt1 | contig 10041 bp, 4 predicted proteins | sample AttsexASBM1_FD_111477 | JGI IMG/M metagenome (GOLD analysis project Ga0157363, IMG submission 111477) | Fungus gardens microbial communities from leaf cutter ant in Ribeirão Preto, State of São Paulo, Brazil - Atta sexdens ASBM1 | ecosystem: Host-associated > Fungi > Mycelium > Unclassified ...
AATTAAAACTAATGAAATTAAAATTTTAATACTATAAATATAAAAAATTGTTCTCTTTATTTGTTAGAAATAATAAATTTTTTAATAATAATGCAAGATTTTTTTATGCATATATGTATAATAACATCGAAAATTGTGTTTATAATCAATATTAAATATATTACAATTCCATATATGCATATATAATATCTGTGTATAAAATTATCCTTATGTAGTTATTAATTAGTTATTCGACTTTTGTGAATAATTATTTTCGCGTACTTGTCAATTACCAGAGAGAAACTTCTCTAATTACATTGAAATCCTTATAAGTAGATATAGTATTGCAATAGATCACAGAAAAAATATACGTATATAATGCAATTTTATTTATTAAATTTTATTAAAAATTTATTCAAATTTATATAAATAAGCCGAGTCCGGTGCTTGTGATATCTTCGATAATAGCGATCATTGTGCCGTTTATACAGCCCTGCGCCTGGAGAGATCGCCATCGTATCGCGGATTTATATCGTTCTTATATCGTAACATTAGATCGATTCCATCCGATTTAATCGAGGCTGAACTCTCCCAAATCAATTGGATACCTCTTTTCGATTTTACTTGCATGCTATAGACTCCTTCTTTGAATCCTCGATGCTCTCTGTTCGATTTCTTGCCCCGATTTCTCTCGGGCAGTTTATTTTGGCCTTCTGCCTCGTGAATTAATGTTGCGGTAAAAAAATTGATTGTTGTAAAATCTTGAGCTTTTAAATAAGTTTAGGCGGATAAAGTTACTCGTTCTGGACTATCGACTGAATTCATTATAGAGAGCTCCGAAATGCCATTACTGCAGCCGTGCGTCGTGAAAAAAAGACTTTCCTGTTTTTATCTCCTTCCATTAACTCTCCTCGTCAATTTTGGCACAACTCTATTCTCGGCGCAGTCTTCCCATCCTTACCATCTATCCCAAATCATCTTCTCGATCCATTTCTCCTCAACAATTATTTCATTGACTCTCTCCCTAGTTTTTCCGATTTTCTTTCACTCTCTCAAATTCACCCTCTTTTTTCCATCTAAAACCTCGTCATTCCTAATTTTTTTTCTTTTACTCCTATCATAGCCTTTTTAATATCCTGAAGACTATAAAATTCACTTCTGCCGAATCTATGAAATTTAATGTACTTTTAATAAAATTTTCATTTCATGTACGTTCATTTCATTTAAAAAACTACTGTAACTTAATTTTCAGTTAAATCATTATTTCGTTCATAACTATGAGCTTTATTTACATGTAAAGGAACATGTGTTTATATTTCTAATAGTGCAGTTGATTATGAATTATTTCTCCTTCTTTCCTTTAGCCTATCTTCTTCCGCTCTATCATTTTTATATTCCTTCCTTATTACTCAACGTGTCTTTTATAATTCTTCTTCTTTTCCTTTCTGATGTTTCCCAAGGTTCTATCATTGATCTTTTACTCTTTACGATATTTACCGCTGATCTCACTTCCATATCATTTAACTCCAAATTCATGTATGCTGACAATGATGTATTATGATACTCTTTTCATATATCCGAAGTTTCCTCTGCGGCTGCTGACATAAACCAGGATCTTTGCTCTATTATATGTAGAGTGGGCCTTTTCCAATGCACTCTTAGCTCTTTTAAATCCTCTTTATTTGTTGCAGGATCACCCTCCTTTCCTTTACTATCCCTTCTCTCTTCTTTCAACATTCTCCTTAACCACTCAGAAATCTCTCTCTCTTTCTTTCTGTTAAAATTCTTAGAGTCCATTTTGACTTCTCCTGAAGAACTTTTAGCGAGCATATCGTAGTGAAATGTCGCGCAGCCTTCTTACATCTCCGCCTTTTATATCCATTTCGTCACATCCTATCAATCTCACAGAAATTCCTAGTATCCCAACTGCTTGTAATTTCCTTGTTCGATTTGATCTATATACCAACATTATCTCAAAAATTGCTTACCCGAGTCCAGCGTGTTCAGAATTCCTCTTTTAATATATGTAAGTATGATCATATCTCCCCTTGTTTCTTGCGCTTCGGCTTGATTCAAGATGCATCAGCGTTATGTTCTTCACTTATGTTATCTTGTTTTTTGTCTCCTTCTGTTTGACATTCCTCGATACCTCCGTAATCTCCTGTACTTGAACTCCGACCTTTATTCTGATGATACGACAGACACATGGTATCGTAATTCCTTATCCTTCCCCAAACATCGAACTTCCAAATTTCAAAGTTGCGTTTTTCTATACTGCAAAATTTTACAACATGCTAACCTCTTCCATCCGCTCTTTCTTTTCGTTTCGCTCTGCCGCTACTAATTGTAAGTTCATATCAACGCTTTATTTCTATTTACTTTAATTGACAGTATTTCCTATAATAATTCCGTTTTTTTTAACTGTCTCTGTTTATTATATAATAAGTCTGCGTTTATTATTTTAATCATGCTTTCTTGCAATTATATTACTCACATTATTCTTGTTTTCTACTTTCTTAAAACTATCGAGTTATTTACTAAGCAAGAAGCTTACCTTTCTGGAATTGTACTCATGTTTCTGTAATTTGTAATTTGTAATTTATTTCTAGGAGGCTTAGCAACAGCAGTTCTGCTGGTGCCTTATTTGTGTAAGCTTTTGTAATTTCTCTATATACAATAAATAATAATAATAATAATAATAATGATAATAATAATAATAATAATAATAATATATTTCCTAATGATTAAAAACTCATATTTTATTGATGTAAATTGTCATATTTATAATTATATATAGAGAATTAAATATATATAGAGAATAAGATAGTATTATGGCCAGTGATAGTGATCTCTCTTAATATTTCCGCTATTGTATAGCGAATCCTAATGATTACTTGTAATATTATTTGTTCAATAACTCGCTATTACACTATGGCACTAATATACCAATAATCAATAGCCTGCACTTATTATGACGTAATATTTTTATATAATTTTTAATTTCGAGTATTTTGAAAACGTTCCTGAGATACATTTTAGCATTTAACACCTAAAATTTACACCTTTCTCATTTTTCTTAAACTTGAATATTATCACAGGAATATATGTATTTTTTGAGTGTGTTGTTTGCTATTTAACATTTTATTTAACTGTATATGTATGTTCTAAATTATGCAAATTTGAACAATAGCATGACATTTTGCTAATGTAGTCCTCTATAAGTATTGATTATTCACGACCTCTCTTTTGAGATTTCCATATTAAAATAATTATTTGATAATCGATTGTAACTCTACTGTTCTAATCTATAGTTTATATTACGTATTTATATGACGTTTAGTACTATTTTTAGTACTGAGCAGCTTATATGCAGAAATTATATGTGAATGTATATACATTTATTTACATACATTTTAAAATGTTTTACTTTCTTATTAATTTTGTGATCAAATATTGTTTTCCAAACAAAACTAATTTTTCACACCCATGTTTTTCTTTGAGTCATTATATAATATCGCCACATTTTTATTAATAATGTTCTAAGTAATAAATATTTCGTAACTTTGAGTCCAGAATCGATTAAACAACATTTTAATGAATATATTATCAAGTTTTAAACTTAAATATTAATTATTAACAAAGTTATTGTGTAAAATGTAACTGTCATAATACTATCTTTTCCTCTAATATAATATTGTATTAGAAGATAAGGTATAATACAATAATATTATATTATAAAAATTTGTTTAACACTCCTTTTCAGATAAAAGTATGATAACATGATATAAAAAGCTAATAAGAGTCAGAAAATATAAAAAGTCTTCATTATTCGTTTAACATAAGTATAATTGAAATAGATATAACAAATAAGAAAATTAAAATGTTACAGAATACAATACTAAGTACAATTACATGTTTCGACCTTATATTTAGGCCCTCTTCAGATGTACAAATAATTCCGACATAGTAAAAATTATTATTCAAATATTAAGAAAGCGACTATTTTATTAATTAGATGAGTGTTAAGTCAGAGAAAATTACTGAAAATTACGGAAAATTACTCGTCAAGCGATTGGTTGACTGATTGCGAAAATTTTTCATTGTCTAGGGAGAACATGAAGAAACATAAAAACGTTATAAGTTGTACAACTTAAAAAATTTTTTTTAAAACAAGTATAATACATCTCTCTGGTAAATCTCTCAGAATCCGACAATTGAAAAAATCCATATTAATATTGAAAAAATTGTCAAATTTTGATATCAAAAGAAATAAAAAATTAATATCACAAGTAAGTATAATGTCCAAGTATTATACTCGAAATATATGATTTATGAAGACTTTCTGTGTCTGTTTGTAGGTTAAGTTCGTGGTTAATCCATATTTTTTCAGGCAAATTTTTAAATTTTTTTTCCACCCGACGTCTCAAAAGAAAGGCATAATTTTTAACTTAGTGACAGAATTTTTTTGTTGTCGGATCCCATTTTTCAAAAATATAACTCTCATTGTGATAGAATATTTTGATAGAAAACGATTTTCCGCTGAAGTTCATTTTTGATATCATTAATAATAGAATCAAGGATATCACTCGGAAAAGGTCTAGAACTAACAACTTAGAGAATAAAGAAGAATCAATTAATCCATCTTGATTTACCGTACCTTTTGTATCGACTTTAACAGAAAAATTTAAATAATTTAATAGAAATGATATCAAAGTCTCTTATTATAATACAAACAAATTAAAGAAATTTATTAAAGTACATAAAGATCTTTTGGACTCTTTCTCGAAGTTAATGTTGTTTATAAGATAAACTATAATGACTGTGATGCATCTTACGTGGAACAAACGGGAAGGAAGTTGAAAACTCGGATTTTAGAACATCGAAATCATATATGATGGAACATCAGCTCTAAAGTGATAATAACAAATCATCGATCGCAATCATGATTTTGTTTGGAACATCACATCTTGAATGTGATGACACAAGAACATTCAAATCTTGGATGAAGAACCAATGTACGATAAACGCCTTGTCTCAAAGATGCTTAACATTAAAATAAGTCTTAACCTACAGACAGACCTACAGACAGTCTTAACCTACAGAAGGTTTTCACAGAAGGTTTAAATATATTCCGATTATATAATATAATACTGTATTATAGTATATTAGAAGATAAGGTATAATACAATAATATTGTATTATACCTTATCTATTATATTATAAAAATTTGTTTAACATTTCTTTTTAGATAAAAGTACGACAATATGATATAAAAGGCTAATAAGAGTTAAAAAGTCTCCATATGATGTGGATCATAACTGACGAGAAAATATCTTCTCTTCTCTGTCAGTGTAGTTTGAGTAATGTAGAAGTTATTGCAATGGATTAATTCACTAATTCTAGAATGGAATGCCAAGCTCTAAAAATATTAATACAGAGATCATAAATAATAAATGCAAAATTATATTTTTTATTATAACATTTGTTATCTCTCGTACTATTTCTCCCACTCTAAATATTGCCAGAAATAGGAGAAATAATTAACGCTTTGTAATGCAATATCATTCGCATTTGAAATGCTAATTTCATAAATAAATTATTGAAGCATAATATGACAGCGGTTTTATAACGGGGAGATCGTTTGCTTTATATAAATCGATTACCTATAGTATCGTTTGCGTACTTAACTTTCGACAGTCCATTTGCGCACAAAATTATTGCCTACATGTATTATTGCCTACAATTACACTAATTTACAGCAAAAAATTACTTTGGACCGGACTACGAGTCTCTTACAGTTTTTTGGACTGAAAATGATCGCCGAAAGCGAAAAAGCTTTCTAGCACGTCAGATTTCCAAGATAATTGAGTTGAATATGTAAAAAATGGTTTGCAATATTTGACAATTTTTTATAAAGAAGATGAATGTTAAATTTTTTTGAAATTTCGATCAGAAGTCATGAATACATTGTTCATCCTTTCTAAAATGTATTTTTTTTTATTTCAATACGTTGTTTCAATACGTTATTTTTTAGCCATGTTATAAAGGATTAAAGATAGGAGTTATTTCCAATATGAAGACTCTGGCAGCGTAACATATGTATGCGGATTAATTTTTTAAAGTCATATTTTGATAATTTATCTTAACACTTTTCTGAACAGAATTATGAGACTAATCCACTGGTATAATGAAAATACATAATTGCTTTAAAAAAAAATGCAATTTATAATATGCAACTACATATCTTTTTTATAAAACAACTTTCTCTCTCTCTCTCTCTCTCTCTCTCTCTCTATTTGTCTATGTGCATGTACCAAAATGTGATCTTAAAAAATTAATATATACGCATATGATACTACCGGAGTCCCCATATTCGAAATAGCTCCTACCTTTAATCTTAAATAAAAAATAAAGTATGAAATAAAAAAAATGTATTTTAAAGAAGATGAACAATATATTCATGACTACTGATCGAAATTTCCAAATAAGATTCATCTTCTTTATAAAAAAATGTCAAATATCAAAAAATCATTTTTTATATATTAGCCTTCAATTATTTTGGAAATCTGAAATATTGAATTTTTTTCGCATCGTTTTTATCATCCACAAATCTATAACAGACCTGTAAATCCGATCCAAAGTAATTGAAAAAAAAAATTTTTTTGTAAAGTAATGTTATTACTGCCTACAGTTCGATTGCTTACATTATTGCCTATAGCTCGATTAGGTATTATTCTCTGTTTTAAAAACATAAATTTTGTTTTAAAGCACAAATTTTTTGCTTCAGAAACGAATTCTCTATTTTAAAACAAATTTTCTGTTCTAAAAATATAAATTATTTTTTTACTTAACTTAACTTTAATTTTATATTTATGCGCAAAAGTGCCTAGGCAATTAAGCTGTAGGCAATATTACATAAGTGATCTGTAGTAGTGTGCCCGATAAATACACAAATTTGTAATTGAGCTCCAAATTGTATTTATTCAAATTTTGGGTTTCCAAAAAATATTTATTCATAAAAAAATTATGAACATTTAATGAGTATTCATTTAAACAAAATATAAACTGAAAAAAGCTCTAATAACCGTTATCTCTTAATTATAACTGACACTTTGATAATTTTAAGTAAAAAAAATGAATTTTATTTATTTTTGTCATTGTGATATTCAGATTTTATAAAAGAAATTTAGAAATTTTGAAAAATATATCTAGAAAGTAATACATTTTTTTATTTATAAATATCTATTTCATAAAACGCCATATATTTCGATATAATTACAGTTACATCACAGTTCCCCTTGTAGAAAAGTGCTACTGAACACTAGGAGTATTTTGAGGCATTACTGCACTACAGCACTACTGTAGTACAGTAATAGTATACTACACTACAGTAGTAGTATAGTATGGAACCGATTTAAAAACCTATCTGATTAAATAAGATGGAATCGATTTAAAAATCTGCCAATTTTTTAAGTTTTACAAGCATACAGAATGTAAGAAGTAGCTCTTTCCTAATATTTATCACATTTTCTAAATGTCCAGAATTCTCTAAATCAACTTTAAACTATAGTTTCATCGTTCAATTTTTTATAAGCAACATTATTGTATACATATTTGGTCAAAATAAAATGTACTGATTAATTAAAAACGGATTTCAATGTAATGGCAAAGGGAAATTAAATAACCGCTTTGACATATTTTATGCACTATATATACGAGTAGTTTTTAAGAAAGTATGATGATGATAGCTCATTGATAATAGGGTAAAATGAAGCAGATACTGTAGCTATGCGTGATATTCCATGAAAATCTGGAATGTAAGAGTGCTTCATTCTCAACACCTAATTGCTTGGATAAAAATGGCTTGGACAAACGGTTTTAGTGAGTTGTGAGTTTCATTGAAAGGAATAAAATAGTTAGTAGCACAGTTTGAAGTGATTCTGACGTGGTTCAAAAAACGGTCTTATTGACACCCTTCCTTTTGTTACAATAATGATTAACTACACTAAAAATTGTTTGAAAAATAATAATATTTTCCATGTAAATCGCGATTGATGCTAAAAACTAATATAAACACAAAAAAGAGATAACAAAAATTAACTCGAAATTTACTTTCTTAAAAATTATTGTAAATAATATCCGCAACGCAACACTTTTGTCACAAACGATATTACACAACAATCTTATTGTATATTAATTTAATATTAGATAAAAAATGTAGAGTCAAAAGAATAAAAAATGTTTTGTTACTAATTAAATTATTAGCTTTTTTACAATTAATTTTGAATGACAATCCCGTTCTTTTATAATAATAAAGTAATATAATATTATATATACGCTTCTTTTCCATAATCCAAATCTATATAATTCAATATCTGTGTCATTCTTGTTTTTCATTCAATATATTAAAAGCTAAATTTTAACAATATATTACAAGACAAAGGGCAAATTAACTTAAATCAAATTCTGGTAAAGATAAATGGATGATTAGTATTCTTAATAAATGAATAATAAATATTCTTAATTATGGATAATTTTTGATAAACTATAAGAATAATTTTACGTACCTTTAATTTATAAAAACCATTATATTGTGCGCATTAATTTCCATATACTACATAAAACATTGAAGTTAACTTAAATTCAAGTCGATACGTCGTTAAAATGTCATAAATAAAAACCATCCATTAAAAACCTTGGAACCAAACGAGTATAAAAACATAATTGCAAGAATAATTACGTTTATAGACGTTTATGCTCTGTAATAATATATACATACAAAAAAATTCCGCGAGGAATAAACAATCTAATCTAAATCATCTGTGTGTTTATTCTGTCACTCACTACTTGTCAGTTGATGTATATACTTCATCCAACATAAGCACCTTACAGTAATTCTTACAAAGTTTCTAGAAAATCTGCAAGAACTATTTCTGAAATTCTTAAAATTATTAATATGTTTGTGTCTCGTGCTGCAAGAATTACTTTAAATTACTTGTCGACTTGAAAATTATGACAAAGACGCTACAAACATTGGCACTATTACTGATCATCGACTCATTCTGCAGTTTGTATTCATTCGAATATCCTGTTGGACATCCTAGACCATATTTCTTCTACCTGTATATCTGGATCTGGTATGAAGCTTTTTTACGTACTTCATTTACTATCCAGCCTTCTTCACCATTATTGCTAATCTACATATTATTATGCATTATCGACAAGTTATATCATAATATTATTGCTCATGATGGCAAATATCGTAACAGTGATCATCGCGATTATATCGACACTTATTAGCATCTTTTATTTTAAAGTAAAAGTTTTTAGATGTGACTCATAGTCCATAATATTACTTGATCTTTTAAAATTTCTTAACTTTTCTTTAATTATTGTTTCCATTGAGAGCATTAAAGGCGTCTTGACCCCCATAATTCTAATTAATACAAAGAACCCCGCACAAATCTTATGAAAAATAAATTTCAGTGAAATCGCAGAACCTTCGCAGTAGTATTCGGCTATCTTTAAGAATTAATATTTTGTTAACTATTGGGGAAACTTACAAAATGGTATAGGACTTTTCGACTCAGTTTAGTCCGTTCTACCTGCCCATGAAATATTTGGCGATTATTTTCAGACTGTATATACGATGTATCACAATTCTGGGTAAACAATATTGGAATGTATTAATCCTTTTAATACTCTTTTATAAAAGAATTTAATTTATTAAATTCTATATAGATTAAACGTACTCGACTATTTTTTACAAAATCTTTTGAAATTTTCCGATATTTAAAGCACGTAAGGAATAGTACACAGTTATCTAAATGTTAGGAGTATTCTTTCTGTGTATATCTCTTTCTCTCTTTCTTTACTGCTAAGTTATTTAAACTTAATGTGTAATCTTTGTTTAAAGATTAAAAATTAAATCTTAAGGAGCATCTATTAATAAGTAGTATGTTGTATTAATGATTAATCGAAAATTTTTTTTCATGGAAAATGGGATGCGACAGTAACAAAATCTTATCAATTTGTAGCGTGTCGCGATCACGACAGTGGATC
>Ga0157363_1007998_pt1 | contig 10040 bp, 6 predicted proteins | sample AttsexASBM1_FD_111477 | JGI IMG/M metagenome (GOLD analysis project Ga0157363, IMG submission 111477) | Fungus gardens microbial communities from leaf cutter ant in Ribeirão Preto, State of São Paulo, Brazil - Atta sexdens ASBM1 | ecosystem: Host-associated > Fungi > Mycelium > Unclassified ...
AGAGAGAGAGAGAGAAGGGATGAAGATGCGTCGAGGATACGCCGAGGATGCCCCAGGAGATCATTAGTCCACCTGGCCACGGCCTCGGGTAACACTTAACTGCTTGACAAGCGTTGCAAGCCGTTATCGGTTTGCCTCTAATTATGCACACGTGACCACACGTAATAAGTACCTATTCACCTTTCATTTCTTCCCGTCTTTCTTTACGCTTTATTGTTGGGATGTGCGTTTAGTGAAAGTCCAGGGACATTGTTAATAGAAAAAGTAATAGAAGAGTATCATGGAACAGTGAGCTCTAAAGAATTTAAAAAATTTGATTTTTGGGGAATATTACATAACGTATGTCTAAAAACTTGTACATTTAGCTTAAAGATAATTAGACATCGTATGGAGAAAAAAGGATAGATCGTAATGATCCACAAACGTTTGAAGACTACGATTAAAATATCTACCATTGTCATCCTCTGAGAATCATATCGCAATCCGGAATGCCGATCGATCCTTAGCCACGGAAGGAATGCATGGTACTATATTTGATTTATACCGAGCGCGGGCTTCGTATGCATACATGCATGTACGTAGAGAAGCAAAAAAAAAAGGAAAGGAGATATGAGAAGTATGGCAGCGCAAATCTTAAATATGTCAAGGTAACACGCGAGAAATCCGAACGGGTCGTATAGCAAGAAACACACGTGACAGAGATGATTTCTAAAGTACTGCGAGTTTTCGATCTTAGAAATGATGTACCTAATAATAATAATTATCAATTACAAATTTTTTTAATTTTTGATATTTCATGAATCACATTTTAGAATAAAAACGATAATAAAAATTTTGATGATTTATATAGACTTTAACACTGAACTGTTGATGAATTTTACAAGAATCATCAAAGGCGCTAATTTTAGCATTTTCTATCCTTGTTTTCGATTAATGAAAAATTATTTTATAAATTATTACATACTTTCAATATTTTGTATTGTATATCTAATGTAAAAAAGAAAAAATTGAAAAGATTAGCGAAGCCAAAATGATAAAATTAATCGTTGATAAAATCTGAACGAAATCTGAACTTTATAAATATTACCAATTTGGAAAATAATATATATGCAGCTATAACCGTTAATATATTACTTTATCATTTTTATAAAAATTATCGCTTGTGTGTGATGTATAAATTTTCATGCATGTATACATATAATTAAGTGTGATGATAATGCACAGAAGAAAAGAGTAATGATCGGCTTTGCGTGGGTGGAGAACAAGAAATCGCAGTAGAAAAGGAACGAAAGGATTCTCGCGAAACTGGATCTACGTAGCGTGTGGCGTGCACCAGGACGCCTCGGAATCGGCTTAATCGTGATTAATATCACGAGCTCATACCGCATGTCGGTAATTATCTACACGTGTTTTACCGAGTTGAACCGATCGTACGCCCGGCCTCCACGTGTGGGAACACGATTCGGATTCATCCTCGCCCGCTACCATCCTCGCCTCTCCATTCTCTTTCCATCTTTTACTCCTCCAGATCGCTAATCGCCTCATCACATCGATCGCCGTTTCGACTTTTCGTTTTTGTTTTCTAACATCAACTACAACTGAAACATATACGTTCGTAATAAAGGGAATACGTTTTATTTCTTCTTACGTGTCTAGTAAAGAAGACAGTACTATTTCTTCCGAGTGTTACGTGAATACTAGAAATCAGCATGGTCTTAATCGTGACCCGATACAATGGAAATGAACTACCCATTGTAGTCACAAATATACAAATACACACAATCTAATATATGTATCTTATTCAGAATTGCAAAGTACATTTTGCACGTACAATCTATGTTAAGACCTCAGAGACACTATTATAATTTTACATCTGATATATCAACAGCAATGGAAAATCGACACTTTAATTTCAATATTAAATGATTTCGAAAATTAATTATTGATATTTTAGATAAATAAATCTCATTACATCTATACTATTTCCAACTATGAATACATCATGTCGCAGCTCTAAGCGCGCTTTTATGTACCTTGGTCTTCTCTGATACAGAGTCTGCTATAGAGTTAACATGCTATCGGCAGTATAGAGCAAAGAAAGGATAGAGATTATCGAAGGAGAAAGAGACGAACGAATCCAGTAAAAAAGAGTCAATAGTGGGAGGTAAGAACCCGGCAACTATAGCAGAAAGCATGTATTATCATATAGCAGCGTGACTCCGAGCGACCGCACGGCTCATCTGAATAAATATCGTATTATAATTAAAGGAATCGTTCGATCCATAAATCAATGAAGTCAGTTTATATATCAAGCCTCACCTATATAATGTGTACCGGTGCAGGGCCCAGCGGGCCCTGCACTCGCCGTGGGGGGTCCCCCTATGCTAATGGCGTCCTCTCACGAAGACTAGAGGAAGGGAAAGAAAGGGAAAGAGACGGATAAAGATGCGCTATATCAGCGATACATTCGTTCGACCCTGACCCGAACCTTCATGAAATACAACCCCCTTCATCCCTTTCTCTTACCGGCACCGAGCCTCTGATCTTCGCCGATCGCAACTGCTTATCAATTTGTTACCGCGCGCTGTTTGTTAAATCAAATCAAGGGCTCGCACGCCGAGTCAATAAATAATCCTGCTTAATATGTGCCTGGAAATCTGCAACCCTCATATCGTGCTAGTCTTCAGTATATAACCCAGGTGAAAGCTCAATAGCAGCTCGTAGTAATAAATATAGAAAATTAAATCAGATTGTAATATATAGAAAGAATGATTTTATATCTGCGAATTTAGCTTTAGATATAGAAACTGAAAATAATTTTGTTCTACTATCAAAATTACTCAAGCATATTAAGCAATGCAAAAAGCATCTTTTGATATTCCAGCAATCAGCTTAAGCGTCCATAATTATTAATTTAACAAAATTAACTACATAATTATTAATTTAACAAAATTTAATTCCAGATCTGTACAGCTACAATTTTAGATATTTTATTTCTTCCGGAAATAAATATAGAAAATTAAATTTTTGTAATATTTTTCTAATTATTAAACGAGCAAATAAAAATTTTACAGACTTAAAATATTTATACTATTTTACTATTTTAATAATTTTGATGGCTTAGCGATCGTCCGTCTGATGATCCTCTTATATTGCAATTTCCTTGCTCGATGTAACCCTTCAGTAATATTATCCTTTCGGACCATGCCGCGCGTTCCGCTTCTTCAAAGAAAAAAAATGATACTTGTCCCCTTTGTCCCCTTTACGTTTATTATGACGACTCTGGACAGAGCGTGGACGTACGGTAGTTTATTTGGGCGGCGATGGGGCCCCGGTTTGCGGGCCCGAACGAATTAACGACGCGGCCGCGATTAACAAAGGGCGATACAAATTAGATTAAATCGCCGTAGGGGGCGGCATCGCGGTAGAGAAAGGCGAATGATGATACTGCTTGATAAATAGACGAACGTCATGCGATGCCTAAACGGAGACTTCGGCTCCGAAATGGAATGCCAACGCCGACAGGATGCTCCGGCTGTCTCCCCGCTAAAGAAGAATATTTTTCCTACTAGCGAAAACGAGTATAATTAACATTATTAGCATCAAAGGTATATTTTATAATTTACGCATTTTCCCTGTATCTAATTAATATAGGACAATCGTTGCGAAGAAAAAAAAATATCTCGTATATCATTTGTCGGCGCTTTTCCCGCGTCCTTTAATTAGAGGCCAAACAATTTTCTATTCGGCAGAACGTCAGAATAAATCAATGAACGAAGTTTCGTGTCTGGATGCAGAAGTTCCCTTGAGAAATGAACAAACGTTCTACCTACCTACCTACCTACCGGTGGCTGCAACCACCCACCTTCTTGCGTCCACATAAATTTCAGACACGCCATTCGGCACTATCATTATCTTTCCTCCGCTGACGAGAAGCGTCGCCGTAATTTTAACAAGTTCGTAGAAGTCTCGCAATTAAGGAAACGCGAGCATCACTTGCTTTCCGGCGCCAGAGAGCACGGTTTCCTTGTGTGAAGGCCATCTTTTATTTATATATCGCTGTGACTATCCGCGCACGAAACAGAAACCACAAATTATTCTCATAAAAGAAGAGCGGATGATCAAATATAATTGACATAGATACATTATAACAATGTATACGATTCCCAGGATTTAATGTGCCGCAAGTGATGCTCGCGTTACAATCAGATGTGCAATTAAAAGTATTAATTCCTTACAGAATAAATTCTTAAAACAAAGTCGGAACAGACTTGCAAATTTGTTTTCCCGATACGCACATTAATTAACATAAATAATATTTGTTTAGAATTAAAAAATGTTTAACGTTTGTTAATGTAAGCAGAGATATAATTATTGTAACTGAAATATAATTTTTCCATTTCTTATTTAAAGAGAAGACATGACAAGGCTTGATTGAGATTGAAAGATATTTTCATCGTGACGTAAAAGAAGGCATCTCGATCTTTCTTATCCGAAATCCGACTTGCGTCGCGACGCAAGGTGCTCCTTTTGTAAAAAAAGAGCGAGGATGGTACGTAAAAGAGCGAAGAAAGAAAGAAGCGGATCGAGCAAGAAGGTGAGGTGGCCAACAGGACGGAGAAGATGAGTACGAGTAAGGATCCGAACACACCCCTCGAAACGTTCGGTCGGGTCGGTCAGGCGGCCGCGGCCAATATTTAATTATAGATAATTACCGGTTATAATACGCGGCAGATCGGCGGCCTGCCGTTTAATTGATCGGCTTTACGGCCTGATTTGTGTATCTGCCTTCGCGTTCATGCGATCCGCCGTTAAAATCAAAGCCGATTTTTAATCCTGCCGGGTTCTGGTCCTGCATTTCGGTGTGGTGCACCCGCCTGCCGAAGAGAATCGCATCTGATCGTTATTTAAAACTGCATTACGCAATCCACCCACCTCGTTGCCGCGTAGCTTTATTGCGCGGTGTCCGGAGTACCGGTACTCGAATTAAACGGCGAACAAGTAAAAGGAATCGTCCAAGTGAATGCTACGAGAAAAAAACTGAAGTACGCGCACTCCGGCACCGTGAGAAACCGCTAACATGCGGAAAAGTTCGTTATATGTGGCACGTTGTTTCGCGTAAGTGCAAGTGACCTGCCGTTTCACCATCGCGAATGAATTTGAGTCTTCTGATCGATAATGTGAAATCGCGTTAGATAATTCTCAAGTTGCTCAATTACAATTTAATACAAGAACATAATATATAACTGATTGTAACTAGAGATCCTATAATAATAGTTTGGCAAAAGCAGATAGTTATCTATTTCTTTCTTTCCTTCTTTCTTTCCTTCTTTCTCTCATTTTCTGAAAGATACTGAAAATACCTGAACTATATATCGAATGAATTATGAATGGATTATGATGGCAAACTTGAAAACCTCAAATCCAGAGCCGAAACAGTTAACTTTATTAGTAAGTATATTTCAATTGTTTGCGAATTATATCTCATCGTCTTGTAAATATATTATTCACGCGTGCTAATAACAGTGGAAATTCATACAGGCATCTTATTTACATTTGTTATATATTCTGAGAGTCACAAAATTATTTTCATTTTAATAAAATAAAACTCTATGAAAAGACATAGCATCGTTTAAAATTTTTACTTTCTATTATACATTAAATAAATATTTAAGGTATGTTAGAGGATGATGAAAAGCTTGTTTTTCTTTTCCTTTTGTTAGAAAAACTAATATTCTAAAATGTAATCGTTTTAAGAATACAATAAATATGTTGGCACAAAGAACAACGTCGATTCGAATATATTGAGAATCTCTGCCTCAATAAATAGCCGGCAGGTCGGTAAATGTTCTACACCTCTGCCGCGCGGAGGTGGAGCGATATTCTTCTGCGGAAGAAGAGAATGCCGGCAGGAAGAAGACGAGGTCCCGTGTACGGAAAGAGATGCCGCGGTACTTCGGTTCAATTCTCTATTGCGTTATTATCGCATTATATTGAGACGTGGGGCTCGAAATGTTGAGGGACTCCCTCTCCCCGTTACGATCGCTATTCCGTTCGGACACGCGGAACACGCGTAAAAATCTCGCCAGTAATGCACGGAAAGTTCGGGTATGGTCGGCTCCCTTTGCCGAGGTCGGAGCATGCAGATCCGACACGAAATATCATTAATAGTCGTTTGCCGGATGACCGAACCCGGTAATCGACCATTCTGCGGTTCGGGATCGGATCGCCCGAAAACCGCAACACGTCGGCAATGCCGCGGCATCAGCGGCGTCGACCGATGCCGCGCCGACCAAGCACTTTAAAGCCCCGTTCGCGTCGTAATTTATGTTCATAAACTCCACCTCACTAAGTGCGAATAGTATAGCGCGGCGAGCATCGCTCACAGTGAGTATTGCTCATCACGTTGGTGAAACGCCTTCTTGAACTAATTTTTCAGCGCATCTGCAGTGAGAATTCAATATATCGAATATCCACACAGAAAAGATTTTTTGCTGAGTATTTCAAAATTTAATCAAATACAAAATAATTTTATTCAACGTTAAAATTGATTGCTGGAATGTCAAAGCTTTTACAGCATTGCTCATTATGCTTGATGTAATTCTTGCTAATCATTTTGATGGTTCAACAAAATTATTTTCAGATCGCTCTCTACATTCTTTGGAGTAGAATCACACTCTAAAGAATGAAATTTCATTCTTCAGAATAAAATTCATTCTAAAAGTTTTAGAGAATAGCTGACTAATTTTTTAGATGCTTCAGCAAAATCATTCTTTCCTTGCAAAAAATATCTTCCATTTGCATATTATAAAAGAAATCGATCCCAGATAATTATTACATAACATATATGCAAATGTTTTTTTACATCTATATTATATGGCAGTTATATCCAGTATTTGCTGGAATTAATTAGAATTTATGAGCGAGATATTTATACTTAGCTACAGGAAGACGTGTCGTTTACTATATCGTATGATTGTGGCAAAAACTGGGCAAGAATGAAGAAGATATCGAGCAGAAGAAACGTGCGAAAGGGATGCAAAAGGGCGATAAAAAAACGGCGAGAAAGGAGGTCGCGCGAAAGGAGAAGCTCGGCGAAGGAATCAGTTAAGGGCTCGGCTCGGCGGTGGTGCAACGAACTTTTTGTTCCGGATTTAATAAGACGTCGGGTGTGACGATCATGTAAAAAGAAGGAGATCGAGAGGAGAGGAGCAAAAAGAAGAAAGAAGGAAAAGTGCGTCCACGAGTGCAGACCCTACGAGAGTTCTCACGTGAGCGGGGGGAGGACTTGCCGCCGTCAAGCCACGTTCGCTTTTTTATGGCACTTCCAGCAAGTCGTAAATACGGTCATCCGGCGCAATAACGCGGCAAAACACAGCGGGCGCGAACGCCGCGAGACTTTCCGATGCAAGTCCACCGGGTGCATTGAAGGGCCTGTAACGACCTTCGCGTCGTCGTGCAGCGGGCCCCCTTTTCGATTCCCTCACTTTTCGCACCTCAACGGGACTCGTGCTTGGGTCCACCTGGTTCCACAAAGAGAGAGAGGTCAGACCGGAAGTCTAATCCTACGCACAATGTCCACCGCATTGCGACTCGGCGCGTGAAGTTACCTCCAATGTCGGTGTCATTGTTCGCTTGATTGCTTCTGGGCAACTCTACGACGCTCGCTTGTGCGACTTTGCCTTTTATCGGACCGCGATTAGACTCGCCGCGCACCAGAGCTATAGGCAGGAGTAATTCTCTTGTTATTCGCTTTTGATATATCGAATGATATATTCAAAAAATAAGAACAATTAAAAGTTTGTAAAAACGATTCTTTTACAATATGCAAATATTGCAAAATACCTATATAATACATACCTATATATATATTCCATTTTAATTTATTTATAATAATTTATTTAATTTATTAGTGGAGATGTGCACAGAAAGAATGATTTTGCTGACGTATCTAAAAATTTAACTAAATACGAATTTGAAAATAATTTTGTTGGACCGTCAAAGTAATTATGTAAGAATCTCAAATATATTGAGTAATGCTACAAAAAATTTTGACATTCTAACAATCAGTTTGAATCAGTTTGAATGTCCTATATAGTTATTTTGATGAATGATGATCAACAAAATTATTTTCAGATTTTTTGATCTACCTAAGTTTTTTAAATAGGAAAATTATTTCAAGAAAGCGATTCACCAATGTAATAAGCAATATTCACTATGGGCAACGCTTGCTGTGTTACATTATTTCTACTTAGTGAGATGGAGTTTAATAAAAACGTACAAAAAATATTTCAAACATAAAATTACGGAACTCTTAAAATATAAAGTATATGATATAATAAAACATATAAGACGATTGGAAATGTATGTTTCGAATATATCCCTGCAGGAGAAACATTTCTGCATATGCTCGTGACTACGCAAATAACTTAATGCATAAGTCAGAGTGTGAATTTATACAGCTGACGTAGTTTTGAAGCACTCGATGTGCGAAGTCCCGTCGACATGGCGAACAATTTCAGCCGGCGCACTAATAGAAGTCGAATTACGATAATAAAGTGTCCTAGCGAGGCGAAGTGGCGTCCATTAGTTACGTTGGAGGATCTTCGAGAAGAAACGAACCTGCTCCAGATCCACTGGGAATCGGAACGCGCCCGTCTTTGCAGCGTCATCGCTCGCGGCTCGCCACGATACAAAAGAGACAACGCCGCCGCCGCGCCACTGCGAAGAGCGACGACGACCCGAAAAAGTGGCTATGCTAAATAATAGTGCTTCCGTCGGGCCGTCGTCCGCTCGCCACATAGTTCATTCATGAATCTGAATGCTTTCAGAGCCGCGCCGCGATGTAGCCATGTCGAACGCGAATCCGGAATCGAATGAAGAATAATCGATCTAGATGAAGAATTCTTCGATACAGTTACGCATTAGATCGATTTAAGCCCTCAAAAAAATTTAATTTGTCCGATAATTATTCCTTTTTAACGCACTATCTTAACAATGAATGAACATTGTTAACAATAATTGGAAAAGATGACGATAAAATTGATTTTATAATAACATTATAGTTTATGAGATTTTATGCAAGAGCATGTAAAGATTGTTTTTAGGGACATTGAGCTCGAATTTGTCATCAAAATATTTGCAGGTCCGTTTTTAAAATATAAGAGAAGACATTTTCTCCATATATAATTAAGTTTACAAATTTTGATTACATTATTAAAATTTTCAAACTTTAAAAATTTTGTTAATGTAATCAAAATTTTTAAATTAAAAGCTAAAAAAGTTTTTCTAAGTCGTATATCATGCAAAACATTTTTCTCAATGCATCTTAAAAACTCAACCTGATGGAATTTTTCTAGCGATAAATTCAGCCGAAAAATGTGTTAAAGAAAGCTGCTTTCTTTTCTTGTTAGAAATTATTAATTAAATTATTAATTCAATTTATACAGTGTAATTTGCGTTAAAACAAGATTAAATTAAATATTAGCGCTCTATATAGGTACATCGTGAGATTCAGTTGAAGCTCCAATTTCCTCGCACACTCGAGAAAGACGTAATGTCGTGCAATCCTGAATCGATCGAACTAAAATTTTGCCCTCACTTCCGAACAGTCAATTTTGCGCGATAAAGCTTCTTCTATCGCACTGGACGGACGCTAGTTCACAGATAAAACGATGATGCCGTTCCATCAACAATATTCGAAGAAAAAAAAAACATCTCTGTTCGTTTAGCTCTCTAGTCGCTTTCTTTATCCTGTCCTCTTTCTCCTTTTCGCGGAAACGGGAAAAATAATTGGCGTACATCTATGCTTCTATCAGCCTGTTTTCCAGAAAATGCAGCAATTTAGGAATTTGCGTAGGACATAGACAATTATTACTGTGGGAATTAATGCGGCTGTCGAATCATCTTTTCCTTGTCCTTTTTGCCTTTTTTTCAGGAGGGACCGTCTGGATTCTTTAATGGGAGGATTGCCTGAATGGCGCCACCGTTTTCGCGGCAAAGTGAGGGCAGACCCAACATCGTCCGCAGGTGTCGGATGC
>Ga0157363_1007999_pt1 | contig 10037 bp, 7 predicted proteins | sample AttsexASBM1_FD_111477 | JGI IMG/M metagenome (GOLD analysis project Ga0157363, IMG submission 111477) | Fungus gardens microbial communities from leaf cutter ant in Ribeirão Preto, State of São Paulo, Brazil - Atta sexdens ASBM1 | ecosystem: Host-associated > Fungi > Mycelium > Unclassified ...
CCACGGCGAAGCCGCGTCCGGTCTCCCCCGCGCGGGCCGCTTCGATGGCGGCATTCAGGGCCAGCAGGTTGGTCTGCTCGGCGATGCCGTGGATGACCGTCAGCACTACTTCGATCTGCTGGCTCTGTTGGGCCAGCCGTTCGATCACCTGGGCGCCGGTGTCCACCTGGCCGGCCAGGTTCTCGATCAGACCGGCCAGGTGCGTGGAGCTGCGACTGTTCTCGTCGGTGGCCTGACGGATGTCCACCACCTGCTGCAAGGCCGCCTGCATGGCGTGGCTTTCGGCCTGGGCTTCGTCGGCCATGTTCGACAGGTCGCGCAGGCTGGCGGCCACCTCGTCGCGTTGCAGGGCAGCCGCTGTGTCGGCACCGGCATTGCGCTGGGCCATGGCGTCGATCTCGACCCCGGTGCGCTGCGCCACTGCCCCGGCTTCGCGCACGATCGGTTGCAGCTTATCGATGAAGCGATTGACCGCCGAGGCCATATCGCCAAGTTCGTCGCGGCTGTCGAGGGGCACCCGCCGGGTCAGGTCACCTTCGCCGGCGGCCAGATCATCGAGCGCCCTGATCAGCAACCGCACCTTGCTCAATACCCGACGGCCCAGCACCACCGCCACCAGCAACAAGACGGCCAGGCCGATCACCGCCAGCATCAGGCCAATGCGCCAGCGCAGTTCGCTGGCTGCCTCGCGCACGGCCTGCGCGGTATTGGCCTGCATGGCCGCAGCGCTGGCCTGGGCTTTTTCCAGACGTTGGCGCAGCACGTTGCCGCTGTCGGCGGCGGCCCCCACCAGGCTGTCCTGGACCAACTGCCCAGCACTGCCGATCAGCGCGGTGAACCGCTGGTCGAGGGCCTTGAGCTGCTGGTCGATGTCAGCGGTGGACACCCCCATCAGCACCTTGCCGATCTCGACACCGTTGGGGCTGATCGAAGCCTCGACGACGTACACGGCCGGATCGCGGCGGGCAGCATCGATCACCTTGTCCAGCGCCCGTTCACCCTGGCCCTTGGCCAACAAGGCCTGGTTGATCGGGTTCTGGCGGTTTAGGTAACGGGTCAGGTGCTGGCCCTGGGCGTCGTCGTAGACCACGAACAGCACGTTGGGATTGCGCTGGGCGCGCCGGGCGAAGTCCGACAGCACGGGTACGTCGTTGTCCCAGATGGCGCGTGGTGCCACGGAGGCCAGCAACTGCGCCATGTCGTTGGCCGAGTCCTTGAGGTTGTTCTCCAAGGTGGTGCGCAGTTGCTGCTGCTCGCCCTGCAAACGGGCAGACAGGCCTGCACTCAAGCGCTGCCGGGTGCTGTCGGACAGACTGTCCAGGCCCGAACGCACTTCCTGACCCGCCTGTTGCAGTTCATGGCTCAGCTCGCGGCTGTCATCACCGAAGCGCTGCTCCAGATCGGACTGCAACTGGGTGACGGTGCCACGGGTCAGCAGGACCGCGACCAGCACCTGAATCAGCAAAGCGATACCCAAGGCCACGAACACCGGCCTTAGGAGTCGGCTTCGTAACAATGAAAGGATGGCAGACACGGCGTAACCCTCGTGTTTCTGGAGCCACTATTTTGATGGCACTTACAGAATCGCTTTGCAGCAAGGGTTATGCCGATAACGGCTGTGTGACACGACGGCCTTGAGCTTGTCTGAAAAGCCCTCGGCTCTCACCGGGATTGCCGGGCTTTCACGCCTGGGCGAGAGCCCCCGGATACGAAAACGCCGCGCCCCTTTCGAAAGCGCGGCGTTTAATCGATCAGCCGAAGCGGATCAGGCGAACGGATGACGCAGCACGATGGTCTCGTTGCGGTCCGGGCCGGTCGAGATGATGTCGATCGGCGCGCCGACCAGCTCCTCGATGCGCTTGATGTAGTCGCGCGCCGCCGCTGGCAGGCCGTCGAGGGTCTTCACGCCCAGGGTCGACTCTTTCCAGCCTGGCAGGGTTTCGTACACGGGCTGCAGGCCGATGTAGCTGTCGGCATCGGTCGGCGCTTCGATCACCTCACCGTCGGCGTTCTTGTAGCCGACGCAGATGTTGATGGTTTCCAGGCCGTCCAGCACGTCCAGCTTGGTCAGGCAGATGCCCGAGATGCTGTTGACGTCGATGGCGCGACGCAGGATCACGGCATCGAACCAGCCACAGCGACGCGCACGACCGGTGGTGGACCCGAACTCGTGACCGCGCTTGGCCAGGGTAGCACCGGTGTCATCGAACAGCTCGGTCGGGAACGGACCGGAGCCGACACGGGTGGTGTAGGCCTTGGTGATGCCGAGGATGTAATCCAGGTACATCGGGCCTACGCCGGAACCGGTGGAAATGCCGCCCGCGGTGGTGTTGGAACTGGTCACGTACGGGTAGGTGCCGTGGTCGATGTCCAGCAGCGAGCCCTGGGCGCCTTCGAACATGATGTCCTTGCCAGCGCGACGCAGGTTGTGCAGTTCGGCGGTGACGTCGAGCATCATCGGCTTGAGCTGTTCGGCGTACTCCATGCACTCATCCAGGGTCTGCTGGAAGTCGATGGCCGGCTCTTTGTAGTAATTGACCAACTGGAAGTTATGGTAGTCCAGCAGCTCACCCAGCTTGGCGGCGAAACGCTCGCGGTGGAACAGGTCGCCCACGCGCAGGCCACGGCGCGCGACCTTGTCTTCGTAGGCCGGGCCGATACCACGACCGGTGGTGCCGATCTTGGCTTCGCCACGGGCCTTCTCGCGGGCTTGGTCCAAGGCCACGTGATAGGACAGGATCAGCGGCGCGGCCGGGCTGATGCGCAGGCGCTCACGGACCGGTACGCCCTTCTCCTCGAGCTTGGTGATTTCACGCATCAAGGCATCCGGCGCGACCACTACGCCGTTGCCGATCAGGCACTGCACGCCTTCGCGCAGGATGCCCGAGGGGATCAGGTGCAGGACGGTCTTCTCGCCGTTGATCACCAGCGTGTGGCCTGCGTTGTGACCACCCTGGTAGCGCACCACGGCGGCGGCGTGCTCGGTCAGCAGGTCGACGATCTTGCCTTTGCCCTCATCACCCCACTGGGTGCCCAGGACGACGACGTTCTTACCCATGATTACTTGTCCTCATTCGCGCAACTTGGTTGCCGGCCGGCGGCCGGCGAAGAAATTCAGCGGGTCAGCGGCAGAACCTGCCAGCGCCCGTCCTGCAGGATCAACTGGCGGTCGCAGTCCGCCTCGAACGCCGCGCTCAGCGGCTGCCCTGGCAGGGCCTGGACCACGCGCTGGCCGTCCTGACGCAGCTGGCAGACCGTCTGCCACAGTGCGGCGTCGCCATGGTCGGGCGTCCAAATGCCACCGCTAGGCAGCACCACCTCGGCACGGCCCAGGGTGACCAGGGTCTTCAGATCGGTGGAAAAGCCTGTGGCCGGACGCGCACGGCCGAAGTCAGCGCCGATGTCGTCGTAGCGACCGCCCTGGGCGATGGACTGCCCCACGCCAGGCACGAAGACCGCGAAGACCACGCCGGTGTGGTAGTGGTAGCCGCGCAACTCGCCCAGGTCGAAATACAGGGGCAGGTCGGGGAACCGGGCCGCCAGGCGATCGGCGATCGACAGCAGGTCGTCCAGGGCCGCCAAGACGGTAGCGGGCGCACGGCCCAGGCGGCTGCGCGCCTCGGTCAGCACTTCACGGCCTCCGCACAGCTCGGTCAGGGCGCGCAGCATGTTCGCCAGATCCTGAGGCAGGTCAGCGGTCAGTGCATGCACCTCGTCGCTGGCCTTGCGCTGCAGGGCATCGAACAGTTGCTGCTCGACCGCGCCCGACAGGCCGGCAGCGCGCGCCAGGCCTCGGTAGATCCCGACATGGCCTAGGTCCATGTGCACGTCCGGCACGTCGGCCAGCTGCAACATGGCCAGCATCAGGCTGATGACTTCGACGTCACTGGTCGGGCTGGCGTCGCCGTACAGTTCGGCGCCCAGTTGAATCGGGCTGCGCGAGTTGGACAGCGCACGCGGCTGAGCATGCAGGACACTGCCGGCGTAGCACAGGCGGCTCGGGCCCTCGCGACGCAGGGTATGGGCATCGATGCGCGCGACCTGCGGCGTGAAGTCGGCCCGGAAGCCCATCAAGCGACCGGACTGCGGATCGACGACCTTGAAGGTACGCAGGTCCAGGTCCTGGCCCGCGCCGGTCAACAGCGACTCGAGGTACTCGATGTGCGGCGTGACGACCAGCTCGTAACCCCAACTCTGGAACAGGTCCAACACCTGCCGACGCGCGATCTCGATACGCGCGGCCTCAGGCGGCAGTACTTCCTCGATGCCATCTGGCAGCAGCCAGCGGTCTACCGTTGCCATTACGCCATTTCCCCTTTGGTTCGGGCGGCCTGCCTGCCGGCGAGCCATGAGTGAAACGAAGGTCCGCGCCCAACGGCGGGCAGCACCGATCCCAGCGCAACCGCCGTGCGGACATCCTTGAATACGTTGCATCCGGGCCGATCCTCAGACCAACGAACCTTGCAGACGCAAAAAAGCCGGGAATTTCCCGGCTGACTGATCATACACCCGTTTTCCGTCGGTATGCACCCCGCCTGGCATTTTAGCTGCCAGGCGGGACACATCGCCTGCCCCGGTGTCAGGGTTTGCTTTTTTCCAGGAAGCGGAAGAACTCGTTCTTCGGATCCAGGACCAGCACGTCGCTCTTGCTGGAGAAGCTTTCGCGGTACGCCTGCAGGCTCCGGTAGAACGCATAGAAATCGGCGTCCTGGTTGAAGGCACCGGCGTAGATCGACGCCGCCTGCGCATCGCCGTCACCGCGGGTTTCCTCGGCTTCGCGATAGGCTTCGGCCAGCAGGACACGGCGCTGACGATCGGCGTCGGCACGGATACCCTCGGCCAGCTCGTTACCCTTGGCACGGTGCTCGCGCGCCTCACGCTCACGCTCGGTGCTCATGCGGTCGAACACGCTGCGGTTGACTTCCTTCGGCAGGTCGATGGCCTTGACCCGCACGTCGATCACCTCGATGCCCAGCTCCTTGCTGGCCATACGGTTGAGCGACGCGGTGATGTCCGCCATCAGTGCATCACGTTCACCGGAGACCACTTCGTGCAGGGTACGCTTGCCGAACTGGTCACGCAGGCCGCTCTCCAGACGACGCGACAGACGTTCGTCGGCGATCTGCTTGAGACCGGACGTGGCAGTGTAGAAACGCTCGGCGTCCTTGACCTTCCACTTGGCGTAGGCATCGACCATCACGGCCTTCTTCTCCAGCGTCAGGAAACGCTGGGTCGGGGCATCGAGGGTCATCAGCCGCGCATCGAACTTGCGCACCTGGTTCACGTACGGCACCTTCACGTGCAGACCTGGCTGCACATCAGGCTGCACCACGCGACCGAACTGCAGCAGGACCGCGCGTTCGGTCTGCGCCACGATGTAGAAACTGTTCCACGCCACGATGGCCAGCACCACGGCGGCAATCAGGGCGATCAGCGATTTATTGCTCATCAGCGACTCTCCCTGGTACGTACCGACTGCTGTTGCTGCTGCTGGGCGTCGGTGTTCGCCCGATTGGCCGCCTCAGTGTTCGACAGCGAGGTCGAGGCGCTCTGCGCAGGCGCGTTGCGGCTCCCTTCGACCATCTTGTCCAGCGGCAGGTAGAGCAGGTTGTTCTGCCCTTCCTTGGTGGTGACCAGGACCTTGCTCGAGTTGCTGTACACCTCTTGCATGGTTTCCAGGTACAGACGCTGACGGGTCACGTCGGGCGCCTTGCGGTACTCGGTCACCAGCTTGGTGAAGCGGTCGGCCTCACCCTTGGCGCGTGCGATCACCTCGTCACGGTAACCATTGGCGTCCTCGAGAATCCGCTGCGCCTGACCGCGCGCCTCGGGAATCACGCCATTGGCATAGGATTCGGCCTGGTTGCGTGCGCGCTGCTCGTCTTCACGGGCACGGATCACGTCGTCGAAGGCTTCCTGCACTTCACGCGGGGCTGCCGCGCTCTGCACGTTCACCTGGGTAACGGTGATGCCGGTCCGGTAGGTGTCGAGGAAACGCTGCAGGCGCTCGCGGATGTCCACGGCCATCTGCTCACGGCCTTCGGTCAGCACCTGGTCCATCGAGGTGGAACCCACCACGTGACGCAGGGCGCTGTCGGTCGCATGCTGGAGGCTGATCTCCGGCTGGTCGACGTTGAGCACGAAGTCCTTGAGGCTGCTGATCTTGTACTGCACGGTCAGCGGCACCTCGACGATGTTCTCGTCTTCGGTGAGCATCTGCCCCTGCTTGGTGTAGGCCCGCTCGCGCGTGACGTTTTCCATGTACTTGCGATCGATCGGCGGGAAGTAGATGTTCAGGCCTGGGCCGACGGTTTCATGGTACTTGCCCAGGCGCAGCACGACGGCCTGCTCCTGTTCGTCCACGACGTACACGGCGCTGTACAGCCAGATGGCCGCCAGCACCGCCAGGCCGATGCCCAGCAGGCCGAAGCCGCCGCCCTTGCCGACACGTCGATCTCCACCACCGCGTTTCTTGTTACCGCCGAACATGCCGTTCAGGCTGTCCTGCAGCTTGCGGAAGGCCTCGTCGAGATCCGGTGGCCCCTTCTTGTCGCCACCGCCGCCGCCACGGCGACCGCCCCAGGGATCCTGATTGTTCGAGTTGCCACCCGGCTCGTTCCAAGCCATAGCGCTCTCCATCTGATAAAGCAAAGACGCGCCCACGGCGCGCCGTCCAATGCTACAGAATGCCTGTCACGGCTGCCCGGCGACGTGGTCGGGCATTTATTGCAAAGTGTGTTGCTCGAGAAACGCTTCCGGCTCCAAGCCGGCACGGCTGACCAGACGGTTGAGCTCGACCCGCGGCAAACGCACCGCCAACAGGCTGCTGCCTTCTTCATCATGCTCTTCGCCCTGCACTGCGCCCAGTTCGAAGAACTGCGCACGCAGGCGCGACAATTGCTGCTCCAGACGCAGGGTGCCGACGAACAGGTCATCGCCCAGCAACTCCGCGATCGCCTGGCCCACCAGCTCCAGGCCACGACCATCGCGTGCCGACACCCATACCCGCTCCGGCTTGCCATCCGGGTCGCGCTGGATCTGCGGCTCGACGTCTTCGAGCAGGTCGAGTTTGTTATACACCTCGAGGATCGGCAAGCCTTCGGCGCCAATCTCGCCCAGCACCGCGAGCACCTGTTCGATCTGCTCCATGCGCGCGGGCTCATGGGCATCGATCACGTGCAGCAGCAGGTCGGAATTGCTCGACTCTTCGAGCGTAGCCCGAAACGCCTCGACCAGCTTGTGCGGCAGGTGGCGAATGAAGCCCACGGTGTCGGCGAGCACGATCGGCCCCAGGTCGTCCAGCTGCAGACGGCGCAGTGTCGGGTCCAGCGTGGCGAACAGCTGGTCGGCGGCGTAGACCTCGGACTGGGTCAGGGCATTGAACAGGGTGGACTTGCCGGCGTTGGTGTAGCCGACCAGCGATACCGAGGGGATGTCGGCACGGCGACGCCCGCGACGCGCCTGCTCGCGCTGGCTGCGGACCTTTTCCAGACGCGCCTTGATCTGCCTCAGGCGAACCCGCAGCAGACGACGGTCGGTTTCCAGCTGGGTTTCACCCGGACCGCGCAGGCCGATACCCCCCTTTTGTCGCTCAAGGTGAGTCCAACCGCGCACCAGGCGCGTGCTCATGTGCTCGAGCTGGGCCAGTTCGACCTGCAGCTTGCCTTCATGGGTACGCGCCCGCTGGGCGAAGATATCGAGAATCAGGCCCGTACGGTCGAGCACACGGCACTCGAACACACGTTCGAGGTTGCGCTCCTGACTGGGGGTGAGGGTGTGATTGAAGATGACCAGGTCGGCTTCCTGGGTCTTGACCAGGTCGCGCAGTTCCTCGACCTTGCCGCTGCCGATCAGGAACTTGGCCGTGGGCTGATGACGCGCCACGTTGGCGAGCGCGACGATGTCGGCGCCCGCCGACAGCGCCAGCTCCTGGAACTCCTGCGGGTCTTCGCGCGCCTCAGGGTTCTGACCTTCCAAGTGAACGAGCAGCGCCCGTTCACCACCACCGTGGCGCTCAAAGAACAAGGGAGGCTCCTATCAAACGTTACCTGGCTCGGCGTCACCGCCCTCGGAATCGGTAGGGCTAGGCAGGCGGACAGGGCGGGCAGGCACGACCGTGGAGATGGCGTGCTTGTAGACCATCTGGCTGACGGTGTTCTTCAGCAGAACGACGAACTGGTCGAACGATTCGATCGAGCCTTGCAGCTTGATGCCGTTGACCAGGTAGATCGAGACCGGGACTTTTTCTTTTCTCAAGGTATTCAAGTAAGGGTCTTGTAGCGAATGCCCTTTTGACATATGCCGCACTCCTGTAAGGATCGATAGTAAAAAACGGTGAAAAACAATGGATTCATGCCGGTCACCGTAAGGATAGCCGGTATGTGCAAGGACTCAGCCCAATATGGAGATGGTCCTGAGGTATTTCAAGGTGCGCGACAGGTTGTCATCGGCCAGGCTGTCCAGCCAATGCAGGTCAGGCCAGCTTCGCAGCCAAGTGAATTGCCGTTTGGCCAGCTGCCGGGTCGCGATCACGCCACGCTCCTGCATCTGCGCTGCGGTCAGCGCGCCATCGAGATGGTCCCAGACCTGCCGATAGCCCACTGATCGTATAGACGGCAATCCGGCGTGCAAGTCACGTCTGTTTCGAAGTGCGCGCACTTCCTCGACGAAACCCTGCTCCAGCATTTGGGCAAATCGTAACGCAATTCGTTCATGCAGGACGTGACGATTCGCCGGCGCGATTGCCAGACTGGCGACGGTGTAGGGCAACGCCGCGTCATCGCCGGCCTGCGTCGCCTGCTGCTGACGGGCCCGGTGGGCGGTCATGCTCTGCCCGCTGACGCGGTAGACCTCCAGGGCACGCACCAGTCGCTGCGGGTCGTTGGGGTGGATGCGCGCGGCCGACTCAGGGTCGACCTCGGCCAGTTGCCGGTGCAGCTCGGCCAGGCCGAGGGCAGCCATTTCGGCCTCGAGGTCGGCGCGGACCTGGGCGTCGGCCGGCGGCATGTCCGCCAGGCCTTCGACCAAGGCCTTGTAGTAGAGCATGGTGCCGCCCACCAGCAGCGGGATGCGCCCACGCGCGCTGATCTCGGCCATCGCCGCCAGGGCGTCGTGGCGGAACTCGGCGGCCGAGTAGCTTTGCGCCGGGTCGCGAATATCGATGAGGCGGTGCGGATGGGCCGCCAGCACGTCCCGGGACGGCTTGGCCGTGCCGATGTCCATGTCACGGTAGATGAGCGCCGAATCGACACTGATCAGCTCGCAGGGTAGCACCTGGGTCAGCGCGATGGCGAGATCGGTCTTGCCGGCCGCCGTCGGGCCCATGAGAAAGATTGCAGGGGGCTTGCCGCTCATGTCACCGACCGCGCAGGAAAAGTTTATCGAGGTCGTCCAGGCCCATCTGGGTCCAGGTCGGGCGGCCATGGTTGCACTGGCCGCTGCGTTCGGTGGTTTCCATGTCTCGCAGCAGGGCGTTCATCTCCGGGATCGCCAGCCGACGGTTGGCCCGCACCGCGCCATGGCAGGCCATGGTGCCGAGCAGTTCGTCGAGGTGCGCCTGGATCCGGTCGCTGGTGCCGTACTCCATGAGATCGGCCAGCACGTCCTGCACCAGGCGATTGGCCTCGGCCTGCTTGAGCAAGGCCGGGATCTGCCGGATCGCCAGGCTTTCCGGACCGAGCCGCTGCAGCTCGAAGCCCAGGCGCCGGAACCAGTCGGCGTGCTCCTCGGCGCAATCGGCCTCGCGCTGGCTCAGCGCCAGGGACTCGGGCACCAGCAGGGGTTGGCCGCTCAGGCCTTCGCTGGCCATGGCGACCTTCAGCCGTTCGTACATGATGCGCTCGTGGGCGGCGTGCATGTCCACCAACACCAGGCCAGTGGCATTCTCGGCCAGGATGTAGATGCCCTTGAGCTGGGCCAGGGCATACCCCAGAGGCGGAATGTCGCCCTGCGCTTCGGGCAAGGCGGCCGGTGCCGCACCGGGCAGTGGCGAGAAGAACTCGCGGTAGACGGCCTGAGCTTCGGCCGCTGGCACCGGG
>Ga0157363_1008000_pt1 | contig 10036 bp, 6 predicted proteins | sample AttsexASBM1_FD_111477 | JGI IMG/M metagenome (GOLD analysis project Ga0157363, IMG submission 111477) | Fungus gardens microbial communities from leaf cutter ant in Ribeirão Preto, State of São Paulo, Brazil - Atta sexdens ASBM1 | ecosystem: Host-associated > Fungi > Mycelium > Unclassified ...
TGGAAGAAGCAAATGTTCGAAAAGAGAATTTTTTTGTTCTGTTCAGAAAATAAATATTTCCTGTTCAATGGAAAAATTCTCTTGTCTTCATCAATAGCTCTGTCGAAATATATGATGACACACAGAATCGTCACGTCACTGAGCCTTGGCCTCAAGTTAGGAGATAATGAAACATTGATAAGAAGCAGACTATTTGAAAACATAATGACTTGACCCACTCGGGATCAACAATGGAAACTGCATACTCTTATATCTACTTGAAAGTTTTCCTTGAAGAACTGCTCAGATTAGGAGTATTATTATCTCCTTTACAAAATACTTTAACAAATTATTTAAGGTTCATAGTAAAGTTCATAATAAAAATCTGACTTTTGATCTCATATAATTTGTGAATTATACACATATATTTGTTGCCCTTTTTCTGTGGACGTATAAAAAAATATATTAAACGTATAAAAAAATATATAGATTACGCTATAAAGCGATGTAAGATCATGTCTTTCATCAAAGCATCTCTGCATTCACACGATTGTATTCACAAAATCATTTCTTGCTATCATGTATGTTGTCATTGCGATAACGTGTGGCCTTGTTAAGATCGCTCGATGTATTTTTACAATTGCACGATCGCTGCCATCGCTGCCATTTATCTGTCATCCATCGATTCATCGCAAGGAATAATGAAAGCTGTATATTGTGAATCGATAACAAGTTTGCAAAACTACTCACGCATTTATGCGCGGATTGTGCCGTTATGTTACGTTAGCTTTTGATAAATGCGAATGACTAAGGAAACTCTAAAATTCAATTTTTTTTAATTTTATTGATTTTACTAGACCACTTTATTTAAATTTATATCACGGATCGCGCGGTCTCCGGTATCAATAACGAATAATTTTTTTAAAATAAATTATAAAATCGCCTTATTTCTTTGTATTCAAATGTTCAGTTTCTCGATTATTCTAGCAATTCGAATCGTTTCCACGCGGTCGATTTGATTGCGTATCTTTCTGTATATAGATAAGAATGTTGATACACTGCACAATGCGTTGCGGTGATCTTGCAGAATACTTTTTGATATTTTTCACGGTCAAGGCCGTTCTCTGCGTCACCGTCGAATATATATTTAGAAGAACGATTTAAAGAGACGACTCTTTTTCTTTCGCCACCACATTAACATAGATCGTAGACGTTGCGGACTGTCGATGTCCTCGAACTTTGCCGAATTCTGGTTCACGTTAATGCGAATGCCGATTTCTTTCGTGAACAAAATCAACCAGCCAACGCGGAATATAAAAGAAATATGCTCGCGTTATAATCCTTTCGCCACAGACAGCCTTGATCATTTGCTACCTCACTTACGAGGACAGATCAACATGTATATGTATGTGTGTATGTTCCGGGATTAAATTACCATACAGGAAAATCATTATCTGTTTGTTTCTTTACAGCTTATTTATTATTCGACCTATAAATATTTTTTTACTATCGGTTCGATATAATCTACTTTTCGTCTACATCATGTTCTTTTTAACTTAATCATTCCACTCATTCTACGACCGACTACGACAAACAGACAACAATGCTTAGCGGGACTTATCGTTAATGAACCTTACCAACATAAACACAGTCGTATCATCTAGAATATAAAACAGTTCTGCGAAGTTCTGATGAAAGAGAGAGAACGGCAATCCGCCAAAGAATTTCTCGTCTACATTCGACCAGTCGATGCCTCGAAATTTATAGCCATCGTTGTATCGCAGTATGCAAATTTCGTTTGGATCTCCCAGAAGTTTACTTTTTTTTTAAACCACTTTTTATGGACCGATGATCTCGTTACTTTTGTACCACGAAACAGCGTATAAGCTCCGCTTGCGTAAGCTATTACTTGTAAATCAAATGCGGATGTATTCACGAAATAAGTATCAATAATGTCTCGACAATTAGTGAAAATCCTTATGTATATACAGTTTTGCAAAAATTTTATTACACATACAAAGTATTTTGCAATTATCTACTTTCCTCATGCATTTAATTTTAGAACTAGTATTTTATAAATTCAAAAAATTTATTTTTAATTCCAAAGGTCTACAAATTCTAAAGAGCAGCAAGTTCTAAGAAACCAAACAGTATATTGATTGCGAGAGAAAAATTTTTGATATTTGAAGCTATAATTGCATGGCAAAATCATTATACTTAATTAAAAACTCCATTTTTATATAATTATTACTGCTATAATATTAGTAATAATTATATGTATCGTTCTTGTATATCTTCAAAAAATATGTAATTGGCATCAAAAATGACCATAAATTATATTTCCCTCAGTAAATATACATATATTTAATGCAAAGTTAAGTAATGTTAAAAATTATATTCGAAGAGAAACTCGGATAAAAATATGTTGATAAATGATTCATAGATACTGCAGAGATTCTCTAGGTTTCTATATCTTTTTGAGATTCATTGTATCTCAGAATACAGGTAAAAAAAAAGAGAGAGAGAGAGAGAGATAAGTTCCTCACCGAGATCGGGAATAGAACTGGTGGGTTCCTCGTGATGGCCTTTGCTCTCGTTGGAGGTTCTCGCTCTGGGAGGCGGCGGTGGCGGCGGTGGTCTCATGCTGGAGGTCGAACTGACTACAACTGTCGCGGGTGGTGGTGGAGGTGGACCACTGTTTCTTCCGTGATTGCCACGTATTTGAGACTGCGGTGACATCAGCACCGTTTCGCCCCGCGCGTGCCCCTGAGGTGGCCGAGGGCACCAACCATGTAATACCCTTATGGCACTGCGCACTTCCGCCTGCAGTTCGGCGGCCCTGTCTCGAGCCGTGTGAGCCACCTTCGTTACGGGAAACCCGCGCTATCGCGGGTTACACAAGGATCACGTGACGGACAACACTTCTCTATAAGTCGTGTATAAGTCCACTTCACTCACGTAACACGTTGATTTACGATTACACTAAAGTCACGTTACGTTGCACATCGATTAGTCACCGAGTCTACAAAGATATTCTTTTCTAATCTCTTTGTAATCTGTTTTAATTAAGTTCTCACCAATTCACTGTATTTTTCGATAAACACTTTGGATCTATTGTTTTCAGTGATATACACTTTACGTCTCTCTATTAGATCCACTAGTCGAGGATCGAACTTGGAGAACACTGAATCCGTATCAATCACTTTTCAAATGCACTTTTCCGCTTTTGTCAGTTTTATGCCAAGTGATATTTCAATTTGAAAAACATTGTTAATCATACTTTTCATTATTCGAATCAATTTCACTTTATCCAGTGACTATAAACTATGTAGATTTAGAGAACTGACTGGAGACAGACTTCTTTCAACAAATGCAACCTGTCATCGTCACCTCTCTCTGATCAGACTCGACTTTACCTGGACCAATAGAGTCACCTCACTCTGTCTCTCTCGCGCGCACTCCCGCCGATTGTCGAGTGTCACGGTCAATGTCTCATAGTGGCGCGTGGCAGGTGTCCGCGGAAGCTCTCATTCGCACTTTCGCGACTCGTGCAAAAGAGGTGGACAAAATTGTCACGGGATGCACAAGCAGACGTGAGAGTGATTTAGTTAAATAAGCGGAGCGAAGGCGCGTTTCGGAGCTGTCGATCTCGTATGAATGAACGTTTCTTAGCAGTATGCCGAAAACAACAGTCCTCGGCACACGCGTCGTCCCTCGCGAGAGTCAGCAGCAACCTTCCCCTCTCTCGTACCACCCACGCACCCACCACTTTCTCGCTCCCTCCCGGCGCGTCACTCTACCCCACTCACAGTCCCCCGTGTCTCTCACCCTTACAGGCGACGGGCGCGCTAGAGCGAGAGAGACGTCTATGTTCTATCGGCCGCGCCGCGCGGTACAAAGGCGAGCGTCAACCCCTGTCTCGTAAAGTCACGGTATTGTACGCTGTCAAAACAAAAGCGCCTAACGTCTGTAAATCGTGTGGCACATCGTTTCTGACAAATCGCGTCGCGATGGAGATATTATCACGTGTGGTCGCGCGACCAGACAGTCCAGAGTCCAGACACTCGTCCGGTCGCTCGAGTCAGTTAATACTGACGGAAATGCGGCGGCAAATCCGTGTGCGTCGCGCGTGCAAGCGTGCGTGTGGTAGGTATGCACCGTGTATTACGTATGCGCGATCGCTGATGCACGACGCGCGACGCTCTGACAGCGAGTAGCGACTAGGCCGACGATGCCGAGAACCGTCATCGGTGCTGGCGAAAGTGAGAGTGTGCTGGTCGCGGCGAATTCAGTGGTGCATAAGCGCGACGGGCACTGTTATCTCTTTCCCTCTCATACGCGTTCTCCCTCTCTTCCGATCCGGTCTTCTCTCTCTCGCTCTCCCTCGCCCTCTCTTTCCTATCCTTACGGGCAGCCTATAGCCGCCGGCAAGCAAAAGCGTGCACGCTCTCGACCTATAGCGTCCGATGTGCCGGCGTGCTTCGTCGCTCCGTGCTGTGTGCTATCCGGTACGCGTGTATATATAAAAGCGGCTGGCTTGTCCGCGATACGACCCCACACACCAAACCCTCCGCCGGAGCGGAGAGACTTCGCTCACTTCGCCCAGTGCCCTTCGTCCGCCTCCTTTTCTTGCCGCACTTCTCGCGCTCCGCCACTTGAGCTTCTCTTCCTTCCGTACGCGTACGCGCGAAAGACACAACCCTCCGATACAACCCTTTGCTATTAGATCTGCTTTCTTCGCTGAACGATTGCTTCTACGTAACGCACTTAACATACAGTTATTAACGGAATTAAAGTAAAAAATTTTAACTTTGGACAAACGGAGAAATAGATATCCTAGTTAATTATATTAATATACAATACATATAATATATATATATATATATATATATATATATATATATCCTATATATATATATATAGGAAACATAGATAACTCATTAATCATTTTTTAGAAACATCAGGAATGTCTTTAAACGTCTATATTCAAGTATTTTGATTAATCATAGTAGGAGTAAATTCTTTGTTGTATCAACCCGAAGGGCCGCGTTGCGCGTTAATCCGCCCCTGAGCCAGCGATAGGCAGGGGGTGGTTCAATGCGCGCCGCGGTTGCGCGTCTGCTATCACATGGCCTTGTCCTTGAATGAGGCTTGTGAACCCGACGCTGCTTTTATCGATCACAGCCCCCGCATCCCGCTTCGACGCACTCGCTATAACCATCCATCTATCTCGTTGCAATGACGTATCTAGCGAAGAGCGTTCCCAATCATTCATGACTATTTTTGATCTTACATCTATTAATTTCGGGGATTCATATGTTTATATTCATATTATACATTTAATTGATTAAGTGTGTTTTATTGTAAATTTTTACAACTACATGTATTGTAATTACATGCACATATATATAAGTACAAATTCAGATTCGGAGACGGACTTAGCAAAAGGGTTGATGCTGAAAGATAATAAGAAAAAATAATTAGTCTTTTTCAGCAATGCAGAATATTTAAATAGAAATAACAAGTCAAATGTAAGTTAAAGTAATTAAATTTGCATGTACTCGTGTACATGGACGTTGGTTACGGTTTCATATTTTAGGGTTAAAACGAGATCCGCTTCTTAACCACCGCGAAACTCAGCATAAAAGATTCACGCTGAAACTGAGCATGCTTCGAAGGAGCCACTAAAGGGTTAAACGTACCTAATGTCCGATTCCACTTTTCGTCACTGTGAACTAAACCGGACATGCATCGTGCAGCGACATCCGTCGTGTCTCTGTATTCTTAGAACGAGCCGTAATTTCTAAGACGGGTCCCCCTCGAGTCGCGCCGCAGAAGAATGGGACATAATAAGTAGAATGGTGTGAGCATTAAACCCTTCTGAATTTCGACCGAGAATCTCTGTAGATGGTAAATTCACTGAACTAGATCGGCTCGACGATTCGAAGGTCAAGGTCTGTTTGAGTAGGATCAAAAGTTTTACTATCCTTACCTCTTGTCTAATGACACGAGTCATCCAACTTGGACTCTCGCAAGGAATGAACGAATACGCGATGACATAATGTGCTCTGAAGAAGGGATCTTTAATATTAAAGATAAAATTAAAGACTATCTTTAATTTTATCGAACACTGTGACGAATATTCATCTACGGTTACATATATTTAACGCGATTCATAAATTTAAAAACGTCCCAGACTGATTTGATTATTGTTCATTTAGATTTCAATTTGAGACAGATACAAATGATATACATATAATAAAGCTAAATAAAATATATAAATAATAGAATTAAAACAGTAGATAATTAAAACTCCCAGACGATGACCAGACACTTGCCTTAAATCAATTGCCGTTGTATATAGCTAGCTGTAAATTCCGGTCAACAAAAGGGGAGTTCTTTTTGATGCAAATATTAAGTTCAAGGCGAACCCAAATCCGCCAGTCGTGACTCTCCTCTCGTGCGACATTTCAAAACTATTCTCACGAGGAAGTACATAAGTACCATGTCATTGTCGTAGGTATGTGAGGAGAGAGAATCGCGGGTAGCGTATTACGTGACCGGGTTCGTAGTTGTTTAGATCTAGATGAACCTGAATCATCAAACCGGTCTGAACGCGCGGTCGCCATCGTGGTGTGGCTCAGCGCGACTCTGTTGGATTAGGTTAGGGACAAGACGCGCGTTGTAACACGCATGAGTTAAAATAGAGAAAGAACGATTGGAAAGTCGAGAGATTCAATGAGGAAAAAGGACGGTTATATCGTATATCAGAAAAAGATAATCGTAGGTGGATAATTGTATGTGTGTCTCATCTAAGATTATATATATAAAAAACGTTTATTTACTGTGTATTATATATGTATTCACATGGATAAATAAATAGGACTTTCGCACGGAAGAGATTCGGGTTCGACTTCCGACCGAGGCAATATTTTTCGCAACAAGTTTATTACGGTTTTTTAAGATTAATTTGGGAAATTTGGGGGGATTATTCATATTTCAGATTGATTGCGTTGAAAATCCGACAATCATATCGACACGCAATTATCATTTCTGAAATTAATTCATTTATATGAATATATATCTAATAGTTCAACATCTTAATAGTCAGATCGTAGTGGCACTTCGTATTTAAACTAATGTATTTAACATAAACGATTTTGTTTCCAATCTTATTAAATAAATAGATATACATATAAATGAAGACGAATAAATAAAAAGATACGATAATGAATCAGAGATATTGAACAAAGAGAGAAATAGTGAAATATTAAAAAAGTGATGGAAGAGAGAAAGAGAGAGAAATAGAGAAAAGGAAAGGATTACATTTAGAATCATGTTTTTAGTTATTTTCGAAATTTCCTTTCATGTTATTTCTTAATCCTGCGATACGAGCTCATGAACTCATGAGCTCATGAACTAATAAGCTGCAGTTTTATAGACAATAAAAATTTCTTTTTCTTGCTAGATGTTAAATAGTCACATTATACAGAAATTATAAATAGGAAAATAAGATAACTTAGTTGCAGTCTTTACTAATGTGTAGCCTCTACTCTTTCTTATCTTATATTTTAATATTTCGCATAGAATACAACAAATGCATATCTTATGCATATGTACTATCAAGTATTATAAACCTATATATTGATGCTAAACAAGGAAGGCTTTCTCCAATAGCCTTGAACCTCTACTGAAGCCCCGCAGCTATATGAACTTGAACCAGTCTTTTGATCTGTCCTTGCTCCTTGCAACTATATTCTGGAACGTATTGGTTGGATACTTAGTGGATGACAGCAATATTTATCAAACAGTTAAAGTCCACTCTAAATGAGCAATAATATTTTATTATTTTAATATCCAAAAATAGTTTCAAAGTATATGCTTCTTCTTCTTATTTCGATAAATATTTCATTTTTCAAATTCGCATTTTCACAGACCTTAATAAAATCAAAGTTCGAAAATGTTGGATGATATTAAATGAACTGTTTAAACTTGCGTTTTCATTGCTTTGATATTGAAGAATATACTTCCAACCAAAATCCTTGTCCAGGTCATTCTCCACTTTCGTTCTCCGTTAAAAAACGCCGATGGCGATCACCCAACGAAAGCGAATCGTATCGGCGAGAGTTTTAGAAACCGGATCGCGATCAACGGGGGTCCATGAAAAGTCGTCACGAGGCCAGCGAACGTCGAGAGCGAATGTGAGAGCCGCTCAAGAAAGTGAAACTTTGTTTCTCCTTGCACGAATCATGACAAACCAGCTTTGACTTTCATCGCTATCACTCACCAAGACTAAACTGGAGGAGAAACCAGCACGTTCTATACTAAACAACATCTCCGATCTGTGCCATTTGCTGCGTCTTAAATCCAAACAGATGCAAGAAACATGAGTGAAGGCTATATGATTCTAAGACCGATATTTATAGTTCATTCTTATATTAATAATCATTTTACATACAATCTTAAGAATTATAAGTCAATCATAGGCCAGTATTCATAGTCAATTTAAATATTTAAGACTATTTTAAGTACTGGCTGAAAATATCATAAACAGAGGACTGTATTAGCATCTTAAGACATTACTTAAGACGGTCTTAAAATAAGAATGGATTATGAACACCGATAATAAAATTACAAAGCATCTTATTCAGAAAATAGCAAATTATATCCATTTGCAATTGAATCAATAATATTGCGTTTATCTTAGCTGAAAGCGGTCACAGTTTCTTTGCGCTATTTTTTCTTTAATTAAGCAAATATCGGCGAAGTATGATAATTTGATAGAAAATTATGATGTTATACGTTTATGAAAACACAATATTATATTCAAATAATTTAGATTTTCTATTTTAAATTTGATATTAATTTTAAAAATTAAAATACAATTTATACATTTTGTATAGATTTATAATATCGATGATTCTACTTTTATTATTAAGTATTTATAAAGAGATAGAACAGAAGTTTTATTGATTAAAACATTTCACAGTAGAAATGCTGGGAAATAATTTCCAAATCTTGAAACGAGGTGTTAACGAAAACAATTGGTTCGTATTTATGTCTCTCGAAATGTTTTAGATTCGATTCCCGAGATCCTCTTCCCAAAATACTTTTTTTTTATTGTTCTATTTATAACATGAGATTTTCTTATTGTTAATAATATTAAAGTAGATAGAAGCTAATATTATAATATTATAAAAGGGTTTTTATTATAAAGGGGTTATTATAAAGGGGTTATTATAAAGGGGTTTTATTTTTTTTTTATTTTTACAAGTTTAAGCCTTTGATTGTTGAGATATTTGTCACCTTTTAAGACGGCCACTTATTGCGTATCCGCGCAACATTGTCTCGATTGTGTATCCAAATGACAATTATACTGAGCGATTCATTCAAACAAAATTTTTTAATTAAACGATTTTGTTCATTGAATTTATATATTTGTACTAATCAAAAATTATGTTATCAAATATAAATAAAATGTTATAATAACCAAAATTTTTGCTTGTATAGATTTGTTCAACAAAATTTCATAGTAACAACGTATTCATTTTATTGTATTTCAAATTATTCTTATTGAGTGTGTTAATTGTAAACGAGATACTGTCGCTAATGAGACGCGACTAGACGTTTTTCCAAAGAAAAACACTTATAAATAATTATAAATAAGATTATAAATATTCTTGGCTGAGATATTTTTCACAATAAGTTCATTAAAGGTTTTAAAATGTTAATAATATCGAATTAATTTGATTTGGAGGATTAATGTTATTTTAGTTTGATTGTGTTACAAGTCCGAAAGTAATCATATTTCTGAGAGTTGTATTAACATTTTAAGCAATTATTTAAAATAGTCTTAAGGTAAAAATGTAATATAAATACCGGGATAAGACATCATTGATTACAAAATTCAATAATTCAACATGTGTGTGTGTGTGTGTGTGTGTGTGTGTGTGTGTGTGTGTGTGTGTGTGTGTGTGTGTGTGTGTGTGTGTGTGTGTGTGTGTGTTTTTTATAGGAGTGTATAACAATTTAAGAGTCTTTGTGAAAAATAACAAAA
>Ga0157363_1008001_pt1 | contig 10035 bp, 6 predicted proteins | sample AttsexASBM1_FD_111477 | JGI IMG/M metagenome (GOLD analysis project Ga0157363, IMG submission 111477) | Fungus gardens microbial communities from leaf cutter ant in Ribeirão Preto, State of São Paulo, Brazil - Atta sexdens ASBM1 | ecosystem: Host-associated > Fungi > Mycelium > Unclassified ...
ATATAATGATATACATTCCATCCATTGCAAATATGTCTTCAAGCTAGGAAGTTTTTTAATTGCAACTCTTTGCTAACAAAATGTTGACAATATGACAACACGAGTTGTTGTCGAGGATATTCATGCTGACATGTTGCCATCGCAAGAATTCAAATTCCATAGAATTCAACGTGACAGACATAATGCTGTCTCATCTTGTCCTGAGTGTCGAAAAAACTATTGATTGCTGCTGTTTTTATATCAATAGCGCATCAACAATACATCAATAAATACACTGTATTTGGCTGTCTGGGACTATGAATATCTGTGAAAAAAAAACTAATTTCCAAAATTATCTTAATCTATGTAAGTTTTAGTAAAAATTTTTTTGCCAGAACTTAACGGAAAAAAGAGAATAATATTCAAACATTTTTTAACATGAAAAAATTTTTTTAAATATGGAAAGAAAAATATTTTTGGTATCTTTTAAAAAAAAATATATATATATATTTGCCATATGTGAATCTGTATACAAACTCAAAAATTAGTGAACCAGATGCGCGTTTTACATGGTAATGATGAGTCGTCTGCTCTTTCGTAAATAATTTCGTGAAGCAGTTTCTTACCCCAGCAACTCGCACATTCCGCAAGCATGTTGCGTAAGAATCACACACAGAATGGAATTGGCACAAAAAATTATTGAAGATATAACGACCATAACGAATATATAAAAATTAATAAGGGTAGGATATTGTTCATCAATGGTAAAGAACTCCAATTGAAAAGGTTGTGTTCGCGGGCGAGACTCATTCATGGGCAATATAACGTCGAGGATATAGGGCAGGAATATCTGTAGATTGCATGCTATCATGACTATGTACAAAACTGAAAAATTTGATAATTATAAATTTCTCAATTCAATCTTCATTAATAGTTTATATTAAGAAATATATTATAAATTGAATCTAATAGCCACATTTTCGCTTGTCTAAGATCTTCAAGATAATAATATATTCAATATTCAAAAAAGGATTCAGAGTTTTTAGTATTATTTCTGTTATTATTTTGCTGCAAAATCTCAAAAAATCTATTTAATAAAAATATATTAACACATGATATAAAGAAAACTTTGCAAGAAGTTTAGAAAGAAAAGTATAGTAAATGTGAGCAATGAATTCAATCATTCTTTGAAAATTCTATATTTAATTTGACAGCGATTGTAACAAACGCAATTTAAAAATAAAACTGTAATTATGTATCTAAATCATCCAAAGAAATATCACGTGTCAAAAATGATCCGTAATACACAATAATGCTGATAATAAAGAGAGAGAATGATTTTGCACAGAAATATTTTACAGATAGAAAGCAGTTTTTCTTCAGAGATAAAGCAAAATATAAAATATTTTTCTTACTCAAATAATACAATGAGAATAATCTCGACGTTTCAGCATACTTGTGCATAATTTTTATTTCAAAACTTGTCTTTTGTAATTTCCAATCGTCTCTTATACGTTCAAATAAATCTCTTAGCTGAAAATAAATATAATAAGCTATAAAAGTTTATAAATTATGACTTGTAAAATAACAAGTGCAAGACACTTGAAGATAATTAAATGATTATATTTACAGAACTGGAAAGGATATGGACAGTAGGAGTCAAGTACAGAAGACATCGCGCAAATAATATACCTATGAAGTACGAAACTTCTATAGAATAAAGAAGTTTCACTCAATTTAGTCCCATCTACCTTTCTGTGAGTTATTGCAATAGTCTCGTCGGACACTCTGTATATTAGAATGTGTATGTATGTGTACATGTATATAATTGTAACATATATATATATATATATATATATATATATATATGTAATATAATATATTTGTATGCATAATGAAAAGAAGTGTCCCTTAAAAAAATATATGAGTATGTCTGCTTTTATTATTATCATAAATAAAAGTATCAATTGAAATATTTCGAATTTTATTTTATTCCATGCACGTATTGAAATCAGCATTTATAAATGCTTTTATCTCACTTCGGCGACATTTATAAATGCTTTTATCTCATTTACTCGCACTTTAGTGTGCACTCCGTGTATCGCATCAGAAAACGAATACTGAAAAAAATGTATATAATTTTACATAAAAATTACATTTATATGATCAGAAAATTACCTACATATGATAGAAAATTATCTTTTCCAGAAAATTTCCAGTCATATTTAGGTAATTATCTGATCATATATATGTAACTTCCATACAAAATTACATGCATTTTTTTCAGTGAATAAACGTCTGAGACCCTTTATAAAAATGAATTACATAGATGTTGTAAAAATATTGTAAAGACGTTGTAAAAACATAGCTAAATTTGTAGATAAAAAACGTTTTAAAATGATTTTTTACATTAAAAAGCTTTTTATAATAATTTTTGTACTGGTTTCATAAACATTTAATTGATTGTTATTTCTAACGTTACTTATAACTTCTTAAAAACGTTTACTTAACCATTACTGACGATTTTTTAACGTTTTTGTTCTACTAAAGTAATATCATTTTTTTCTATTTTATTGATAAATATTTCATTATATATAAACATTATTCATAGCTTTTAGTAATAAAATGACATTAATTAAGCATAATCGTGCTGAGTGCTATTTGTGAGTACATATAGATACACACAAAATTTATGTAAACTTTTAATAATGTAAACATTTTTATATTAAGAAAACATATTGTTGAATTGCATTTATAAAAATGTAAGAGTATCGACATTAAAGTTATTAAAATCATCTTTTACCGATTAAACGCAATAATTTTGTTAATTTGTAAAAGATTTTTTTATGTGTTCTTATTTTTATTAATTTGAAAGCCTTTTTCCAAAATTAAAGTACATATTTGTTAATATTAAACCATATAAATAGAGAACGGAAAAATTGTATTATAATTATTGACAAAAAAAGTTTGAAATTGAATTCTTTACTGTTAGTCTAATAAAGTCTTTTATTAGACTAAACAATAAAAAATTTTTTATTGTTAGTCTAATAAAGTCTTAAGGTACAGTAGCGCATTAACTTTTGGGCTTTTGAGCTCGAGGGTGCCGAAGTACCAGGGACATCACAATATTAAAAATAAAAAAATTAAGTTATTTATAAACAAGCGCATTTGTAATTTTTACGATTTGTAAAAAATCATTAAATAGTTGATAAATATTCTGTTAATATACGTATGTACTTGGCGAGTAAGATTGCCGCCTTTTTAACGTGATATAATTAATAACATAATTTGTATGTACAGTGTATGTATACGAAGCTCATTAATTCGCTAGGTCATAGTAGAGCAGCTTGACTTATCGACACTGAGCGCACGTGTTGAGAGTTACCGATTCAGTGTCGACAAGTCAAGCCGTTCTACTATGACTCAGCGAATTAATGAGTTGTACTGTAGAGGTAAAGAAAAATGTGGCTGTGAAAAATACAATTTCAAAAGCAATCGGAAAAGGAAGCGCCACTTTGGCGAAGGTAGAAGCCAAAATTGTTTTTAATGCTGGAGATTCAATTTCAATTTTCATTGAAAAGCAAAGGTTATTATCCAATTTTGGACAATCTTATCAATGCCCTCGAGAAAAGCGCAGCAAGCTATAAGCATCATTTGGAAACATTTGGATTTTTAAATAAACTCTATTCTGAATTTGGTAATGATACACTGAGAATTTGCACAAAAAATTTAGTGAAAATATACAATTGCGATCTGAAGGACGAGTTTGTTAAAGAAATTATTCAATTTAGATATTTTTTTTTATCCAGAATGAAGAATTTCCTTCCGATATTCCATTTTCAGTATCATATTTGAAAGTAATACGTGAAAATAAAATTGAAGCTACTTTCTTAAATATTAAAGTGACAATAAGAATATATTTCTGTCTAGCTGTTACGAATAGTAGCGGTGAACGATCATTTTCGGCATTAAAAAGAGTGAAAAACGCTTGTAGATCGACATTAGGCCAGGAAAAACTAAACAACCTGTCAATTTTAAACATTGAATCAGAACTTTTAGGCAAAATAGACTTTGATGATGTAATAAAAACGTTTTCGCAAAAAAAAGCCGTAAAGTTACTTTATAAAAAAATGTTCTGTATTTGCATGTAACAATGTGTCTTTGTTTGTAAGTCTATAGTAGTAGTTAAATAGTTAAATAAATATAAAAAGATTAAGCAGAATTGTTTTATAATAACGATTGTCCCTGTGATTGTTCCTAAATGTATCGTAATAGTTGAATAAACAAAAATCCTAAGCTCATAATAGATCTATTCTATAACTCTTAACACAAGTTTCGTTACCGTTATAACTCCCTAAAGTTTTTTTACTATGAAAAAACGGAATGGCATTATAACGATAACGAAACTAAGAATGACAAAGTAGTTCTGCAGCACTGTTTTATAAGAACGATGTGGTAATGACGTAGTAATATTGTGTTCATGATGGTAGCAATAATAAAGGATTGGAATAATCGATTGTAAAAAAGAAATCGGTACCATTACACGTTACTTTTGAAAAGTGATCTCAACGCCGATACTACCGATTCTGTCATTTCTGTCATGGAAAATTGCGACATCACCACTCCCCAAAAAAATTAGAAAATCATGGAAGTAGTGTCCTATGAGGGAGACGCTTAGAGATCACAAGCCCCTAAGCACATCTTATTAATGCGACTCTGTTAAAGTAATATTACTAGCAATGATTTTCTTATGAATGTGCTAAAATTTGACATACAAGTTGAAATTTTCTCTATGTTTGTGTGCAATTAGAAGCATATTGACCGTCTAGTTTTCGAAATAATTGCAATTAAAATGTGTAGTTTTTATATATGATGCATATACGTAACTCAAAACTTAACGTCAGATTTTTAATTATATCATTCATACCATTCGTAGCATTGTTACAAAAAAACAAGGACACGATAAAGGAACGTACAATACATGAATAGTAAAAAAATCATAATTTTTGATCATTTAATTAAGAAAATAAAGCCGTGAAAAGAATGCAATGTTTTGATTTTCTTTGGCATATGGTAGCAGAAAGGAACTGAAAGGAGTGGTGGAAGGAGGAGTAGAAGGGATAGCCAGTAAATCGGCATTAATATGCGTCTATCTCTTCATTTTCTTTCTGCGTGTGCATGCGACCATGGTGGAATTAGACAAGGTGTTTTATTGCGCATAATATGGCAACACGACCAATCAAAAATCGTTCCTAAATGTTAGCGCGACTTTCATTTTTCAAAGATGTGAAATATGTGAAATATGTGAAATATGTTAAATATATATTTTAATATGATATGTCAAATATATATAAACTCGAAAAAATAAAATCGAATCATCAAACGTTCATGTCAGCTGTATTTAGGGGCGAAATGCGTGAACGCCATTATTTTGTTATTGCGCACCTTCGAAAATACAACACTTTGTCTAATTCCCATCGCGTGCGGCCACGGAGTAATAAGAAGGAAATCAAAGTCAAGCGACCGGTCACGAAAAAAATGGGCTCGAAACACGGTTTCGGAAAAGCCAAAGACATAGAGCATGAACTATTCGATCGTATCTAAGTAGTGTAAGAAATTTACTAGATATAGATACTAGATATAGACACAACAGAGATACCAATAGCGTCAAAGCTGTGTAGCAGTAGCAGAACAAAAATTTACCAACTCGGAAGAGAGGCCAGGCCTGGGAGAGACGAGGAACGCTCTGATATTTTTCTTTATTGTCGTCAATTGTTCACAGTAATATAATCGACAAAAATGAGAGAGAAACCGTGGAAGACGGGGACAATCTTTATTTCTTTCCACTCAATGATATAATGAGAAAAAAATGAGAGATTTCATTTTTGTATTACTTATGATTGAGTTGTCTATGCTGTACGTCTTTGGGAAAAGCGCTGTATAGATGATCCGAGCGCTCCTGTCGGAAAAAGCTGTAAACTAGAGTATTTTCTAACAGTTCGTGTATCGTATGCGCGTGAAATACTCCGTGATATGTTTTTAATACATACATGTGACCTATGACCATGTGATAGTCAATACTTCTAACTTTTCCCACAAGACGCGATGGCACTAAAATCATAATGTCTCAATTTTCCATGGGTTTTCCAAAATCTTGTTTCGAGCCTACTTTCAGACAGAGGCCGGTATTCATAAATTTTATTCGCGTCGCACGCTCTAACATGCTCCTGCCATAGTTCCTATTCTAATGAGTGCATTGGAGTGAGTAGGAGCTATGATAGGAGTACATTGGATCATGTTGGAGCATGTGACGCGACAAACTTATAATCAGCTCTTATATTTAAGACCGTCTTAAATCAATCTTAAGAAGTCACCAATCAAAAAAAAACCAATCAAAAGGCCGTATTAGTGTCTTAAGACACAGTCTTGAAATAAGAACGAACTATGAATACCGTTCCTAGAAAGTTTGATTTCCTTCTTATATATTACTTCGTGCGTGCGACAGGAATAATCGAAAGTTTTTTCTTTCTGGCGGAAGTAAGGTATCGTCACCGAATCCGCGTCACGCCGCGATGGGGCTAAACTTTCGAAAAGTATTATCGCGCTGGTACTATCTTAAAGGAATCCTAAAATAAAGCTCGAACTCCGACGAAGTTACCAGAAGTCGTGCCGCGCCCCGCGCATCGATGTTTATATATAGCTATTTCACGCAACCTATTATATATGCAGTCGCACATTCGTGTCAATTTTCATATAACAAATTCGGCGCGATAAAGCATCTAATTCTAAGAATTCAACGTTATTTGTTCGTGCAAACGATATATTTGTGAATTACTATTTCGTAAGTACATATTGCAAAACTTTCGTATATTCGAGCAAATATCACGATTTGACAGCTTAAGACGTCATATTACATTAAGAAATAGTAAAAAAATATATCAATTTCAAAATTTTTGGTCGTTCTCGGCAAAAACTCCATCTCACAAACACATATTAATGCGTATACTTTAATACGGGAAAAGGATTTTTGAATCTGTGAAAGAGAAAAAAGTATTTGTTATACAAAAATTATATGATTTAATCGGTAATACAGATAGCTTTAGGATCCCCTTAAGAGGATGTTGGAGTGACCAAATTATCGAGATTTTGCAGATTGATATAAATCTCCGAATTTACTGAATCAAAAATCCTTTTACAGGAAATTATAGGAGATTAAAGTAGACGCAAAATTTGGGAATGCTGCAATAGACTTTATACTAAAATCGGAAAAAAGTTAAAAACTTACATTTTTTCATTTACAATTCGTAAAGCTGTCATCTGACATAGATTTAATACAAAAAAGTTTTATAACTTGTATATAGACCAAATGATAGTGCAGCACTCAACGCATTACGTGCACAAACAACACTAAGTTTATGAAATTAAGATTAAAAGTTTCAAAAAAAAGATTTATATCGATTTGCAAATGATATACAAACGCTGAGTGAAGATTCGAAATGGTAAACAAAACAGTAATTGTGTCTAGCAGTAGGTGTTCGATCTTCTAAGAGATGGCGTTGCAATATGTTAGATAAGGGCAGATGAATGTTTGAGCGAGACACAATGATATATAATAAGTATAAGAAATGAATAAAAGATGTCACTATCATCGAATTTGAAATTTAAAAAAGTCCGTACTATCGATCTTGATCAAGTTCGGTCATTGATCCAGCATCCCCTTAAAACACTTATTGTAAATTCGAATACACGCCCGTATTAAAGTCAAAACTCAAGGTAATGCTTAAGATCAAGACTGTCCCTAACAGTACAAACTTTAAGTCGACTTTAGCTTCTAGACGTTTGAAAAATGGACGTTTGTAAGTCAACTTTATACGACTTGGAGACATCTCTAAGTCATACAATGTTCCACTTTAAAGATTGTAAGCCGATTTTAAGTCAACTACTCTAGGCTGTATTATGTCCGACTCATGCCCACAACATTCATGAACAGCATTCATCCTTGTTTAACTATAGTTAAACAATAAGGACGAAATGATTCCACATTTAAGCTTTGTGAACGCAAATCGCACTAGATGTCTTAAAGTTGATATTGAAAGGATGTCTGTACAAAGTCGACTTACAATCAATTCTAAAGGCCTGAACTTAGGAAAGTCAACTTACAGTCAATATATCAACGTTTATGCTGTTAAGAATTTCTCAAAAATCTTATTTCATGACTATTGTTATGATCTCAAGATGAACTTATTCAAGATCATCTTGAGAGCATAACAATAGTCACGAAATAAGATCTTCGAGAAAAAGTTCTTTATTAAGGAATTTTTGTTTGATTAGGTCGTCTTGAAAATGTTCTTAAGATTGAATTTATTTGATATTCGATTATTTCCGTAATATTTCCGTTGGATTCTCCAATAGAAACATTACATTTGAAAAGTATAATTTTACGAAATATTTTAATTTTTATATGATTAGACCGTGATTATGGATTCTGACTTAAAGTGTGCTTCCGGGTAAAAAAATTTCGCTAAAATTATTTCACTTTGAAATATTTCAGCGAAATTGTTGAAATTTTATTGAAATTTTACTGAAAATGAATTTTTCAGAAATTTGAACATATGTAGAAAGTACTCGGAAGATTTTCCTGAAATTTTTATGAAATTTTGCTGAAAATGAATTTTTCAAATCGCTGATATTAAATTGAAATTTTTCTAAAATTTCACTGAAATGTTCCAAAACATAGATTAATTTCAGTGAAATTTTTCCATCAGGGAAGAACGGATTTTGCAGAACTGTTTTGTCTGCATTGTCTTGGAAATGATACAGTAAATATTAAGAACATCTCATTCACTTCGAATTTTGATTTAAAAATACACTGAATTAATGCGTTTTCGGATAAAAATAAAGATTTGAAGAAATGTTGCGCTACTCCGCAAACTCCGAAATATATCATTAAAGTTAATTATAGGTTAGGAAATCTATCACATCAGGTTCATTGCTTTAAAAATATTTGCTGATTTAGCAGAAAATTTGATAGTTATACAGTTTAGCTTGCACAGCTTAAAAATCAATAAAAATTTATTCGACGCATTTGTACATAAAACGAAAAAATCTGACAGAAATAAGCGTCGCTCTGTCTCGCGAACCGAGATATTAAGCGTTAGTTGATGACTATTGAGATTGAGAAATCTATTCGCTCTAGTCACGCAACACTAAATTCTCTCATACAATATTAAATTAACTACTTTAAAAATAATATAAGAAAATATTTATGTTTTTAAAGCAGTGAATTTGTTTTAAAACAGAGAAATTTGTTATTTAAAATTGATACCTTTTTAATTTTTTTATATGAATTAAAGTTTAAATCCAGCATTTCTTTAAAATGGATGTTGTAACTATAAACGCGATTCCGCCGTTATCCAAATTCCTATAAATTTTAAAAAAGTTACAAATGTTTCGTAATGTATAATTAAAATTAATAATATAATATTACCTAACGATTTAAATAAGTAAATCTTTCGTGAATCTTGCGTTTTTTTCCAATTTTTTGTATATCTTTATGTTAATGTGAAACATAAAATGTCATACAAAAAAATCTTCTGATATTACATTTATATATAGACAAAATTTAAAAGATCATTTATGATCGATTGAATCTCGATCCAAAAACATTTTCTGTATGAATTTGGCCACAAGTTTGCATTACCAACATTTTAGACAGCGAGTCAAGGATTTTTATTTAATTGTTTTATTGAATATACCATTTTACAATCCACTAAGAGTCTGCAGCAGAGAAATATCTTAGGTGCCTACAAGAACTTGCTCGTGTGATCATAGCGTATATCGATACATTTAGTCAGTATAACAGATTTCCTAATCTCAATCGTCAACTTTGATATACCTTGATGTTTAATATCTCGATTTACGGCGATAGACAGAACGACATTTTTTTCATTGTCAAATATTAATTTTTACGCGAAAATTTTTACGCAAGGATATATTTTTATCAAAATTAAAAGTGAACAAGATTTTCTTAATATTTATTTCTTCTTCTTTTTTGGG
>Ga0157363_1008002_pt1 | contig 10034 bp, 3 predicted proteins | sample AttsexASBM1_FD_111477 | JGI IMG/M metagenome (GOLD analysis project Ga0157363, IMG submission 111477) | Fungus gardens microbial communities from leaf cutter ant in Ribeirão Preto, State of São Paulo, Brazil - Atta sexdens ASBM1 | ecosystem: Host-associated > Fungi > Mycelium > Unclassified ...
CTATATTTTTTTTATTTAATAATATATATATTTTATATATATATATATATATATATATATATATATATATATATATATATAAGAAAAATATACTTATAAACAATAATATGTTAAACCATTTAGGTAAATAATATAAAATAAATATAAAATCACCATTATAATCAGAACTTTGGTTAAGATAGTATTTTTGGTAATAAATTCTTTAGTGTTTCTAGGATCTCATTTTGGCATTATTATTAAATTAACGACCATTTTAATTTGTCACTATTTCAGTTTTAGTTTATTACGTTTCAAGTTCGGCAGTAATCGACGCACGGTTTATAAACTGGAAAATATATTTAAAATTTAGAAATATTAAATTTAGAAATATAGAAATATTATTAGACTAAAAGTTCGGTAATTTAATAATTTTATGTTTATTTGTATTATTCAAATAAATCTAATTTAACTTATTATTTAATTAAAATATTCAAGTGTTCACAAAAAGTTTATGGATAGCAGCAGTATACACACACATATATATATATATATATATATACATATACACATATATATATATATATATATATATATATATATATATATATTATGAGAAGAATTTGAATTATAATAAAATAATAATCGCATATCAAGATATATGATTGAATGTCAATTTCAGATCGGTGTGAGTGTACTCTAATTCTGCGATGCGACTTGAAATTGCAAGAAACAGGCCATGCAAGCGAGCGACAATAAAAAAAAAGGGAAGTAAGCATTTTCGCGCGAGTCTTCGTTTAACCAGTGGGTAAAACCCGTTATTAAGATTACGGCTGGGACGCATGAGTAATGACATCCTCTTTATTTTCAACGGCGCTTCGAAGAACCAAGCGTTACTAGCTGATAAATTACCTTCTTCACTAATTGCTCGAGCCTTCGTACCGCGGTATTTTGCTTACGTGCGTTTCATAGCTCAGAGGCTGCAATGAAGATAGAGGATAGCGCCAAGTAAGGGGACGAAAAAGAGAGAAAAAAAAGATAAAGTAAAAAGTGCAATGCGAAAGGTTGCGAAAAGAATGTTCTAAGAGAAAAAGAAAGAGCGAGCAAGTGAGAGTGAGTGAGTGAGAGAGAGAGAGAGAGAGAGAGAGAGAGGAGAAGGGAATAAAAGAAGAAAAGGGAGGAGGGAAGGTGAAAGAGATGATGCGAAAAAGTGTTTGTACGAGAAGATTGAAAACGAGAAAATGCATAGTGAAAAATAGGAAATGCACGGAAATGAGAAATAGGATAGTTCAGAAGCAAGGGAGAAGAAAAAAAAAAGGGCAGCATCAAATATAGGAAAAGAGAGTAATCAATGATATGGATTAGATAAAAGTGCTATTTTTCACTTCATGGAAACAAGTTGACAATTATAGATGTAGACAAATAGAAAAATATGTAAAAATCATAATTTAACATTTTTTTACTAAATTATTTGAATGAATTCGGACAAATGATCAATTATAAAATATTTGATTTTTGATCACATTATTTCTATGATTATTTTATTATTAGGTAGAGATAGCTAAGTAAGATACTAATTCTGAAATGAATTAGTGCGTAAAAATTTTTATTTATAATTTCCTCGACTTTTTTCTATATTATTATTTTAAATTTCTATAAATTTTTTTCATATTTAAAATTTACAAAGTTTCACATAGAAAATCTCTTCTCTGAATGCATAAAAGGTACGTAAAAATAATATTAATAAAATAATGTTATAGTATAAAATATATCATACTATTGAAAATATTTTCTCAATGTTTCGAAACTCTGTTTTTGTAATCTATAATCATATGTAAGGTAATTGTAATATTTTCTTGAAATATCTCTATTTTAAAAATATTTTTCTCATTTATTCATTAATACAATCTTCGATGTAAAATTCATATGTTCATATTTTCATGTTATTCATCAATGCAAAATTCATATGCAAAATTCGTTGATCCCAAGGAAAAAAAATTTCTTAAAATAGAAATGATATTACAGGTATCTATATAAAATTTCAATTGTTTGTTTATTTTCTCTTAAAATACACTTTGCACGATTTTTTTGCTTTTTTTTACGACTATCGATACAGTCATCAAGGATGCCCAAAAGGATAGAAAACACTCTCGTGAACATACGAGAGAGCGATACTTCGAGATCGTGTTATCATCAAATTGAATCGTGCTTTATGATTACTAAAATACGAAAGTAAGGAACGTTCAATTTTCAAAAATGGTAGACTAACAGAATATTTCTCCATCCATTATCATGTATCTTTGTTCGATCGAACGCTTTATTCGATTAACATTAAAATTATTTTTCTTTATTAGCTTTATAAGAAAAATTATATTATATTTTTATATTTTTATCTATTTTATCTATTTTCATCCATTGATTTTTTTATTAGCATAATTTTATTTTACGCAGAGAAAAACTGAGAAAGTGAGAGCGAAAGAAGGGAGGGAAGGGGGAGGAGGAGAGGAAGGAACAGAGAGAAAAAGAAAAAGAGGAGAGAAAGAGTGTAGACAGCAAAGAGATTATTCGACAAGAACTAAATTGCTCTGATAATCGAATTCATCAATTTCTTGATTACTCTTTACGATTTGACAGTATTCTTGAGAAGGGTATTCTTCCACGGGTGCTTTCTATATAAAGATTATGCGTTTCGTGATACTCAGTACCAGGGTGCTCCTCGTCCTGATGAACTGCAAGATTCACAAAACTTTGGCATTCCAAGAATGGATCTGGACACGGAGGAAACCCACGAAACGCATAATCTTTATATAGATTTGACAATATCTTTATAACGCTCGATCCCTGTAATTATTAAACTTATTATATACTAACATAAGAATTCTATTATATGCATATGTAAAGTCACGCTTATTTAAAGAATAAAATTTTGATTTATTTTCCAAAAGAAATACCGTTTATACTTTATTATTATACATTATTTTTCAGAACGTCAATTTAATTGACTTAAAGGAGTTGTCATTATATCACTATGTTAATATCCCTCCATTAGCAACATCTTATAAAAAAGAAAAAAGTTTTATCAGAAACATATGGCATAATAATAGTAAGATTAATCAGATCAGATATTCAGGATACAGAAAATGGAAGAAATTTACCTAATTAAAAAAATTTTACCTAATTAAAAAATATATAGAATAAATAATATACTTTTATTCAAATAAATTGTATTTATAAATTTTTTGAAAGTTTTGTAGCAAAATATTTAACAAACCTTTAAACGTTAAAAATATTTTTAATAGTAAATATGTTTGAGATTAAAATTTTTTCTAGAAATATTTGCTTATTTTGGAAAAATCTATTTTAAGGCAACATTTAAATTATATATCTATTTTTCACATTATTTTCTAAATGGTAAATTCTATTAAAAATAGCGCATTTGATTTCGAAATTCAATTAAACTCTTGTTAATTTTATTTCGAAAATTGTCTCAAATAATTCCTTATTATTGTAACATGATTTTTAAAGCATATTATACAATTTTGTTTATAACTCAATAAGATGTCGATAAAAGACATTTCATAATCGGAATAAACGCAACGAAAAGCTGAACATGACAGCAGGAATGACGCGACATATTACAACACAATAGAATGTCCGCATACGTAGTGTACACAAACTTCTCCCACGTGAGTTTACATTTCAAATAATTTCGGTGGTCACGAGGAGACGAAACAGTAATTGTACAACGTCATGAACGTGCACAATTTGCTGCATTCTGAATTTAAACATTACACCCCGATGATGTAATGGAGGATGCATTATCTTCCGATGTGATAACACCTCGCAAATTGACAAAACGATAAAATAAATCACGTGGACGTGATTTGTGCGTAATTGATAATGTGAATATATGTTTATATTTAGTTATTACTCGCTATCCAAATATTACTCATACTTGATCATAGCTACGGTACCACCGTAGCTTGATAATTGATTAATGTTACGAGTAAATTCCATGGGACTAGGAAACGCATTAATAATACATTCGTCGTTTACATTAAAACAATTGTTTTCCACTTACTTCACGTTATATTTTGTCCAATAGATTCTGCTGTTTTTTTATCTTTCCGTCTCCCTTAAATACATTTCTATATTTCACATAAACTTTTTTATTATATTATATATAAAAGCGATCCAGAATCCAATTTACATAATACTCTTTTGCGGTAATTTCTCAGTTTTGTAAACTCTGTTCTTTTGGCTTACTTTGGGAGAATAGCGATAAAAGTTCAGTACAATAATCACGCTGTACCGAGTTATTAGTGTTATTAAGTTATTAGTGTATTTTTTAACTTTAATGGTAAAATAACTTTAATTCAAGTTGTTATTTTGTTTATGGTTTTTTAGTTATAAAAAAATATTTCGATCAACATTGATGTAAGACTTATTGAATCAAGTATTCCACAACAATAATCTTAGAAACTCAGTTACTTACACGAAATCTGTATTTCACTATATTTTATGTATCACTATATTTTATGTGTAATTTTATTATTATGAAGAGTAAGTTTTTAGTTTTTAAAATTTTGTTAATTAAAACATTTAAAACGAGAATATTACAAATTATTATACTTAAGATAGAAACTAATAAAAATTTGATTAATATACATACACATAGTGTTATTTTTCATGTTATTATATAATAATATTTAACCTCTTTTTATATTAACCTCTTACTACACAATTACCATCATGGCTTAATCAATCCTTCGGAATTGTTCAACATGTCTTATAGGTGACGTATATTGAGCCACTTTGCATTCTTGTAAAAAACGAAACTTTTTTCTTATTTACAAGGTATATTTAAAAATTTATAAGTACTTAATTATTGTGAATCTTTCAGATGGACATGCAACATTTAAAAATATTTATCATAATTATTCACCATTAATCATAATTGTGTGAAAATTTATAACAATCTAAAAAAAAATTAGCCCCGCTCTACATTATAAAAATCTACCCCATGAAATTATCAAAATGCATAACGTAATAACGGTTCATCAACTGGTTATTGGCTCTATAATATCTCTTAAATCTCTTAAAACATTCTTATTGACTAATATCTATCTTATAACGGAACGTAATGATAGATACAATCACTTACCTGCGTGAAAAAGTAATAGTAGACCTTCATGCCGCGATCTGCGAATAATTGCGCAAAATGTGTGGATGGGCAAATAAAGAAATAATCACCCACGATGTCTGCTATCGCCCTCTGATTCTGATAACCATCGTTCACTTGATCCCAATCGGTATACTGAAACAAAAATTTGTACATATTCTTACTAAACATTTTTAATTAATGTCCAAGAATGTACTTTTAATAATTACAACATAAGATAAGGACTAAGAATATGCATTGTCTAAAAATATGCATAGTTAATATCTCGAAATAAACAATAATAAACAATAATGGTTCAGTTGATTATCACTATGTTATGAAAACTTTCATCAGTTAGTATTAAGTTACAGAAAATTCATAGTATTGTATTGAATTATATTTAATAACTATATAGGTTAATATTTTATCAATTATTATTATATTTTTTATTTCCAGACTTTTCACTGTCAATGAAGAATATTTTCAGAAATTTTATTATTAGTTAAAAGATCCTTTACTCGTTTACAAAATAGTATACAATATAATTCTTTCTTTGTTATGTGATGCAGATATTTGTCAAATTTTTTGTAAGTAATTTTTTATCTAGATGCAACGCTTATAGCCCGCAGGTTAAAAGAGATTACTAGGGCATCGAGCAGTGGTTACATCGAAACACTTTGTATCGTCAATTTCTTCCAATCGAAACGGCAGTAAAGTGCGCGGCTTTACGAATTCATTTCGTTCGATCACTCGCGCGTGGGCGGGATCAGCAGGCGGCATGAATTTATCAAAGACATGAGTTCCCAGCGACCTTTACGCGCACTGTACTCGTATATATATCATCGTAAATGAAAGGTATCCTCGCACTGCCTTGTTCCCGGATACTTAATGAAATGTACATGGAACTCGAGGTTTCACGCAACCATGAAACAGCCCTTGACAAAGCAACTTTGATGTGCCGTTCTGCTGATCGGAAAGTAATTAGCGGTCAGCTAGCAGAATGAAGCTCTTTGAAGAGTAATATTCCCTCAATACATACGATATCGATTTTCCTCGTAACTATAGCTGGCCCATTACGCACTAGAAAATCTATATAAGTGTCATATTCGTTGCAAAGCATTCTCTTTATAAGATCTTTATAAAATTTTACGATAGAATAACTATCTCATTCTTTTTTTTTATAGACATTATAGACATTATATATATATATATATATATATGTATTAGAGAAAACATATATGTATTTGACGAATTAATAATGGAATATCTCCTATCAATTCTGACTGCAATTCATTTTATTGGAAATCCAAAAAAGACTTAATTTGTCAACTAAAAAGTAAGATCCGATTTGTTGCATATTCCCGCCCATACATTACACTTGAATTGCTGTTGAAACTCTCTCTCTCGGATACTATATATGAATTTTTTTATATATTTTCATTTTTATATTTTCATATCTTCATTGATGATTATTATATGTATATTTAAAACACCAGTTCTCATAAATGTTGCTTCATTCGTCACAAAAGTTTGACTGAAAGTTATTGTCAAGGATTGCACGTACATATCATTAACAAAAACGTATTCTTTTCTCATAATTTGTCGGCGAAAATACGAATAAGTAATGATATGGATATCTACCACTAGGTAATGTTCGCCAGATTGTAGATCCGGATATTTGTAGTTGATATGTATGAAGCTCATCGAATACTTTGTCCCGGATTATTGCCAAAGACATTTAAAGTTCTTTCGAAGCGATTTCGATTACACATTAATCCATAACAAATAACAATTGTGTATTTGTCGATAAAATGCACAGTTATAATAATAACGATATATTTTGGAAAATATGGAGATGTTATTGGAAATTACATATTCTATATTGGATATTTTGTAAATCTCAAAAAGCACAATTGTATTAATAATGAATTTTGCAAGACAAATATTTTCGACAGAACTATAGCACCGTGGCAATTATATTTCTAGAGATGTTGATTTTCTAGAAAAAATATAATAGAATCATCATCAATCTCATTAATATATTGTAATTATTATAAACTAAAGCTCTATACGATTTGAAATAATTTGCATTTGTATATGATTATACGACGGGTAAGGTAATGTTTAGAGTTAATTACAATCCGTTCATTCAAAAGCTAACAGATCGATAAATATTCTGGCAACCAGTCAAATCAAATAGAAATTTGAACTTTATTGGCCGATAGGCGGAATTTTTTCTGATTAGAAAGAAATAACGATTCGTTATAACTACAATTATACGGGGCACTGTGGTTTGGGGAAAATCAACGAACGCATAAAAAAGATAGGAGCGCGAAAAAAGCAGTAGGAATAGAGAAATAGCGAGTAGACATTCCAATTAACGGTTTTTTATTTTTCGCTCGTTCGTGTATCTGGCGCGATATGCATCAGTGAGAAATGTACGTTTAATAATATAATCATGATCGTTCTTTTTTAGACGAGCGAACGGAAGCTGGCGTACATTTTCAGCAAGATATCCATGCATACATAAATAAGTCATAATTACAACTGAAAGTTGAAATTATTTTGCGTTTATCAGCTACAATGCATAACACACGTTATTTACAAATAAACGCATTACTGTAAATTGTGAAAATTCATGCGTATAATATTATTGCAATACTGTGATATTTTGAGTCTATAATTTGTCGCAAATATGTAAATATTTAAAGTTTCAAACGCTAAAAAATATATTAGAAGGTATAATGTTGCTTTGAATATAATATAACGTGTATTATATATTAAATATAATAAAAAATAAAATTATATAAATTCTCTTTCTTAAAAAATTATACTTATTATAATTTTATTTTTATAAAATTTAGTTATAAAGAAAAAAAGAAAAAGCACGCGCATAAATGGTAAAATTCTTTCTATTCAATATCCACTGGCAAACCATGAGCAATTAAATTGACATCTGACATATGGTCTGCTTGTTTTTCTTTATGCTGCAAAAATAAAGCCTGAAACTTAGCGACAATTACAAGTTGAAGTTAGCTAACAAGAAAAATGCTCGAGGCCAATGAATATCCAGCCGAGGTCTCGCTAAGTGGTTAGTTTACAAAAAATAGGTCGCAGAGTGCTGCTGCACTTCTGCGCTTCGCTGGTCAACATACACGTATATTTCTGTATGTTGTATGATAAGAACATAATTCGTTTTGTTACAATCTCATGGAAAATTTTGCTTTTTTAGAAGAGCGTTTAACACTTTAAAATGCACCCTATTTTTTATTCGTATAAATAAATCATATTAAAATGAAATGCTGTTACTGCATTTACTTTGTATATTATTCCTTTTATTGACTAACTCGTTAGTCAATAAATTAGATTAAAGCATGAAGAATGCATACCTTACAGAACGTATTTTATCTGAGGGACTAGTTGTGCTACTTTTTTCTCCAGAATTGTAATATCTTTCTTTCTCTCTCTCTCTCTCTCTCTCTCTCTCTCTCTCTCTCTCATCCTTCCTTCTTACAAAGGAAAATAAGAAAAAGAAGAAGGAAAACACACCTATATATCAAATTACCTATCTAACATATTACAAATTGTTATAATCCATATTTCCGTTAAAATGGAAACCAGTCACAATGATATAATCCATATTTTCACATTGGCAAAAATAAAATTTGCAAATTAGAACTTCCTTCTGATTCAGATAATCTCTAAATTGTAATTATTTATACGTACTTATCTATACTATTTGATAAAAATAAAAAATATCAGATCCTATCTAAAAGAAAGATTAATATTATCTTTTTTAAAAATTATAATAGTTTCAAATATATGATATATAATAAAAGCATGAAATACTACGGAACGTGTAGTAATCCAATTTGATTTAATCATGTTTATTTTTTCTAATTATACTGTTTCATTTTTCTGTACACAAAACTGTCCACGAAGCGCAGCGAGAGAATCATCATGGAAAAGAAGTAACAATATTTTTATAAAAACGAGTATTGATTTAACATGCCATTTTTCTAAATGAAGAATGGACAGATGAATATATTATAATATAAATAATGCCTAGATATTTTCAAATTACTTATCATTATTGTATTATGCTCAAATTCGTAACTTTATAAAAATTTATAATAGCGTAATGCACAAAAATAATATAATGAGGCTTACTTGAAAAATGATGGCTTGACGCTCGATTTGCGACATATTCTTGAAGATAGTATTGATGATGTTGAGAAATTTATCTCTCTCCAAAAAACTGGCTTGATCTTTCTCGAAGAAGTCAATGAAATCGTATAGAATAAAATATGTTCCTGAAACAGAAATATATGCATGCTAAATGATAAGAAACACTTATTATTATACATTATAAAGAACTATTGGAAAAAATATAAAAATATAACAGAAAAGTTACAAGTACTTGTAAGTAGCATACAAATGCATAGCATAATTAAGTGAATTGAATTATTTTTATAAATCTGCACGAATACTCGTCATATGTACAATATTATGTAAGAGGTCGCCAATATATTTGAAAGATATATTTTAAAAAAGCATATATGTACACATTAGCGCTTCATTTGCACTTGGCGCGTGCTACATACGTCATTATTTGTGTATTTAACAACTACTTGTTCACTACACTACATTACATGCTATAGAGTAATAATAAAGATAAATATTCCTAATTTCATGCTCATACAGCACAGCAAAATATACGAATATTCATAATAAAATGTTTATGGCATATTTTGCAAATAAAGATTGTAAAAAAATGATTGTAATAAAACGTTGTCACACACACACACACACACACACACACACACACACACACACACACACACACACACACATATATATAAAAAAAAATTCCCCCAAAACACTCGATTTTTTTTTA
>Ga0157363_1008003_pt1 | contig 10034 bp, 6 predicted proteins | sample AttsexASBM1_FD_111477 | JGI IMG/M metagenome (GOLD analysis project Ga0157363, IMG submission 111477) | Fungus gardens microbial communities from leaf cutter ant in Ribeirão Preto, State of São Paulo, Brazil - Atta sexdens ASBM1 | ecosystem: Host-associated > Fungi > Mycelium > Unclassified ...
ACACACACACACACACACACACACACACACACACACACACACACACACACACACACACACACACACACACACACACACACACACACACGAAATGAATTCTATAATTATTTTTTCTAGATTAATTCATAAACTAATCTATCTTCATTCTATCATATTTTATATCTACAGAATATATTAAAAACTGCGATTAGTCATCATATTGTTAAATATACAGTGTTTTGCGAAGCATTTAAATCCCGATCAGCTGTTTGATTTTCGTAACGCGAATATGAGATATTCGCACATCGATGTAAATATTTAATTCTCTAATATTCTAAGAGACAAAAATATGCGATATTTACCGAGTATGCAATCGAGCGATGCGATATTATCTTTACAGAGTTTAGTAAAGAAAGGAAGAAAAAGAAAGGAATTGTATATACAATCGATTCCCAAGACAAAGAAAAGCATGTTGCGTACTTGCACATCGAGGCTGACGTTGACAACGCGTCCCGTGCCATTGTATAGATCGACGGTCAATTGATCCAACGTGAGCTCCTCGAGAAATTGGCCGAGATAACGTTGCAGCAAGTATCTGCAGGCCCTCTTCTTGATATCCGCCGACCAACCGAGCCAAGACATTTTGTTCATCGCCCCGCAGAGCCGTCTGCGCAATCTACTCCAAAAATTCTAGCGTGTCGCGTCTGTAATAAGGTATCATCTCGTCGCACCAGGCACGTTGTCGTAAAACATAATCTTGACGTCGAACAAACGTGTTTAACAGCGTGACGAATGTGGTCTACACAAATGAATCGCAACTCCCAACACGCGCACTGATTGCGTCCATGACGCTTGGCACAATACAGTGCAATACAGCCTGTCGCCTGTTGAGGGCGCCGAGGCTGTCGACAGATCGCGCCGCCGCTGCCGTTCGATGCTCATTTATATTTTGACTGTCATATTAAAGATTGCAGCACTCTTGCATAAAGACCGGTATTCATAGGGCCAGTTTCACTAACGCCAGTTACTTTATCCGCTGATTAACTTTGAGTATTATCAACTGCTATACTGAAAACTCATCATCTCTAATCTAATTTCGAAAGTATGTATTTGTAAAAAAATAATCAAATATATTTACATTTCAATATTTTATTTATGATCTTCTCTGTTCAATGGCCCAATCAGTTTAATGTTTTTGTCGCGTTCACTGCACACCAGGGGGTCGATTCTGTATCTCGAAATGAGATGAAAATTATAAAAGTGAATAAATTCACTAGAATTTTCGTAATTTAATTGGTCAATATCTAATAATCTTTGCTCACTTTTGTAATCTCATTTCAAGATATACAATCGATCCTCAGGGGGCTTATTAGTTCTTGAAACGAGATGAAAATTACGAAAGTGATGATCAAATTTAATAGAATATTTATATTCTTCATTGATTAACACCTAGTGAGTTTGCTTTCTGTAATTTTCACTTTATCTAAAAAATCGTAATAAGTCCCCAGATGTCGCGATTAATAATATTCTCAATCGATTATCGATATGCTGGATTCATATTGGATCCGACATCGTACGATGTTCTGCAACCAATCAGAAAGCAGAATTTTTGTATCGACAATACGAAGCAAAATCCTATTTTCTGATTGGTTGCAGAGCGTCGTACGACGCACGTCGGATTCAATGTGAATCCAGCAATATGCTATGCTCCAAAATTGATTGCCTTTATTGAAAATTTATAATGCATGTAAACTATACATTTTCAGCGCTGACAGTAAATTTGAAATATAAGATTAAAATTTGACCAATCAAAGCAAAATTCATTAAACTGGATATTGGTTTTCCTTCTTTTGATTGGTAATTCCAAATATTAATCTCAATTTACGAATGATTTATACAAAAGATTTCGTTTGAAAAAATAAAAATAATTAATAAACCTTTGGATGAGTTATGTTCTCATAAAAAAAGAATAAGTATTCATTTCTTATATCTATTTTTATCTCCTTTTTGTTAAATTGTGAAATGTGACAATACAAAATCATGCTCATTTATATTTTGACTGTCATATTAAAGATCGCAGCACTCTTGCATAAAGACCGGTATTCATAGGATCAATTTCACCAACGCCAGTTACTTTATCCGCCGATTAACTTTGAGTATTGTCAACTGCTATATTGAAAACTCATCATCTCTAATCTAATTTCGAAAGTATGTATTTGTAAAAAAAAATAGTCAAATATATTTACATTTTAATGTTTTATTTATGATTTTTACTCACAACACTTTTTTTTTACTAACAAGAATAAATTCGAAAGACAGATTTTTAAGTGTTGCTGTTGGCTATTTTGATGATGAAGTTAATCAACGGATAAGCTTAACTGGGGCACGATTCCTGGGGGACCGTAACTGGTTTATACGCCTCGACAGTTATCGGTATCATTGCATAGTTTTTTACTATATAAAATATCTGCGCAACGATACCGACAATTGTCAGTAGGCATGTAAAGACAGTTATGGAATCGCGCCTGACGTTAGTTAGAAATTTATTATATCTATATAATTTCATTACTAGTCAGAGGATCGATTCTATATCTTCAAAATTAAAAAAGAAAATTATAAAAGTGAACAAATTTACTAGATGAACCAATGAAATTATCAGTATTCTAATAAGTTTGCTCACTTTTATAATTTTCACTCGTTTCAAAATACAGAATCGATCTCCTAATCTTATATTCAGACCGTCTACAATTTTAAGAAGTCATGGACCAATCAGAGGGCATTAGCGACATAAGACATTATTTAAGACGATTTTAAAATAAGAACCGACTTATGAATACCGGCCAAAGATAAATATTCATAATGTTGCTCATCGCTCATATTCAATAAAGTTTCAGTCACTAGATATATAAAATACCGCCATTTATTTCAGACTAAAGCGTCAAAATGGCCAAAGACGCATAGCACACAATTCCAATCATGGTGGTTGGTGGTTACTCTTTTAAACTGTTCTTACATGTCCCTCCGTGCACTTTTATGTATTAAACTTCTACAACACTAAATCCATATTAAATTAAAAAATACAATAAATTAAGCAAAATGATTAAGTATAACAGGGCAATAGGAGTCAAGCACGGTAATTTTTGTGTAAATCAATACGGTTAACAATTCAACAAACGAGAATGGATTGAAATGGATTAAAATTTTCAGAAATACATGATTGTTAAAAGGATTCATGAATGTTAAAATAAATCCTTTTCAATCCTGAATGCATTTTTATTCATTTATAGGAATTGCATAAAGCAAATGTCTATGCCTTTCAATCCAAAAATAATATTAGCAATTTCTGTGCATCGTGAATATTACTCAATTCAGAATTGTGAATAGAAAGTAGTTTTTTAAATTTAGTTAAATTCAAAAATAATTTCAGCAATTTCTGTACAACGTGAATATTGTTCAATTCAATATTTTAAATATGAAATGCAATTTTTCAATCTAATTGAATAAAAAAGTTTTTGTTTAAAAATGGACCATAAATGCTACTTAAATTATTTAAAATTATAAGTAGGAAACTTTTCGTTTTAATCCAACTAAGTTCAAAAAAATTGTAACATAAAAATAATTGAGCTATGTTCATTTATTTATCTTTGATTAGAAGTAAAATAAATGATCGATGTGAACACTCGTAAACTAAATCGAACACAACCCGAATATTAGGCTAATCACGGCGCGCGACATCGACCAAGCGAGATTAGATTATCCGATATTGTTCAATATTGTCACTTATCCAATATTGTCTCATAGTAATATAAATTGTTTATACTTTATTATATCTGTTAAATAATGATATTTTTATTATATCTATATAGTTTCATTACTAGTTTAGCTGATTGTAATTAAAGTAGAGAATGAATAATTTATTAATTGAAGAAGTGATGTAACGAAGAAGATTTATGGGACCAGAGGTCCCAGATTCGAATCCCACTAAGATGCGTTTTTTAATACCAATTTAAAATAGTTTCAGGTATAATTATTATATATGTCTTAAGAATAAAATTTGTAATCCTTAAATATATGAAATGTTTTTCTTTTTCAAATATTAAACTAGTGTCAGCTCGGATTCAATCCATTTCAATCCATTCAATTCATTTTCATGGATTTAAAGTATGCATTAAAAAAATTTTAATCCATTTTAATCTATTCTTTGTTGGGTGGCTACATGTGCATACGTTTTTTATTAATTTGCTTCTAGAGATATATTAACATTTATTATTTAAATCGTCTGTCTTTCATAGTTTACGCTATGTGCTTTTCGCACATAGCAAGGACAGAGCAGGTTTTCGTTTTGAAAAAAAATGCATTGAATGAGTCTAATTTCATTAAAATCAGAAGTGAGAAGTAACGATTCTAAGTGTAAATACAGATTAAAATGCATGTACATAGCGCTACAAGTCGGTGTGACAGACATGTTTCCTAACCACAATATCGTCAATTTTAACGTTTATCGTAATAATGTTTATCGTAATATCTCGGTCACGAGACTAGACATAACATTTTACTGTCCCAGCAAATGAAAATTAAATTAATTAAATTAATTAAAATGGATTGAAATTTTCTTCTGTCCGAATGCGTATTTTAAATAGCGAATACTTTTTTTGGATTTAATTGGATTCAATTAAATTCAATTGGATGCAATTGAAAAACTGCATTTCCTATTCAAAATTTTGAATTGAACAGTATTCACAATTGTGTTGTTTATAGAAAAAGTTAATATAATTTTAAATTGAAAGACATAGAGATATGTTTCATGCAATTCCTATAAATGAACAAAAATGTATTCAAGATTGAAAAGCAATCATTTTAACATTCGTGAATATTTCTGAAAATCTGAATTCATTTCAATCCATTCTCGTTTGCTGGAGCCAGATTCTTTCGTTCATGCAAAAATGCGACAAATGAGCATAATTTTATTAAAATTGAAGATGAGGGGGGGCGTCTTCTAAATAATTATCCGAGAATTTATGAGTAATAAAATAATAAATATATATAATAGTAAATCTACATATAAAAAGATTTTGTGTCATCATTATCTTTAATTAAGAATTTTTTTAAATGGAATTGCATTCATTTTTATCACACGAATCTAATACTTCCATATAAACAATGGAAATGGAATGCCATTTTTATCTTGCACTAAAACATTTTTTATTTCTTGCCTGCACGCTTACATTCGTCAATTTTGGATTGCACTAGTTTCAATTGAGTTCAATTTTAGTGCAATCCTCGTGTAGGAACAGAAAACAAACCTATACTACATGGGCTGAAAAGTCCCGGGATTTTTAATGAAAACAAGCGTTTTTTGGACAAAGTTATATTTATTTCTCAACATAGTTGCCTTCGAGGGCGATACACTTATATGTATAGCGATTTTCCAATATTTCGATGCCCTTTCTGTAGTACAAAACGTCCAAGCCTTCGAAATACGCCTCGGTTTCCGCGATGACTTCCTCATTCGATGTGAATCTTTTTCCCTGGAGTCACCTTGAGGTTTGGGAACAGATAATAGTCGCTGGAGACCAAGTCTGGAGAATATAGTGGATGAGCAGTTGGAATCGTAATTGGTCCAATTTGGCCATCGCTTTCAAGGACGTGTATGATGGTGCGTTATCGTGATGGTACAGAATGAAGGCGAAAGTAGCGCCACTTAAACGACTATAGCTTGTAAACGAATGAACGAAATGTTATGAAACTTCATACATAAACTAGTAACAGATGAACCTCTCGAAATGAATCATGTTCATTTTCTAGTGGCGCCACGTATTGAAAAATCCCGGGACTTTTCAGCTCATGTAGTATGTCCTTATCTTGTGACTAAGGTGCGTTCAACATTACAAATCGGAGGCGTCCGTTTGTTCTTTTATCTTGAAAATCATTCGGCAATTCGCATCTTTCTGCTATATGTCATCTCATCTATGCTCGATATTAATATTTCTAGAACCAATCGAGCTGCTCGATCCATTCCGGATTCAAAGAATGAGAACGCGAAGCTCATGCAGATTTCCGCGCTTAAATTAATTTTATAATCTGTATATTTATAATAATGCTATCAAATAAAAATTGATGGCTGGACATTATGTACAATATTTAATGAGGAAAGTAAGATTTTAATTTTTTTTTTCTTTATAATATATTACAGACTGTAACGAAATCAAGTGATAACTTATAAATGCAGAAATTTATTTTGTAATGTAGTATTTTCTTTTAAGAAAACACACCTTGCAAATGAGTCTGCTACATATGTGTAACGATCTATTTTTAGTATATAAGATTATTATCAGTTTCTAGTAAAGTGGAAGAAATTTTCAATTAATAGATTATTTATTCATAAAAATAAACACTTTCATTTTATAATCTAATTTTAAAAGACAGTTTATAGCGTTCAGAATTAATTCTTGGCATTCGGATTGCTCAAAGATCACGTGATCAAGCTCGCTATCTGCTAGCTCGCATCTCAGATTTACATTGCCGAACGCACTTTACGTTGTGGCCAATGATGTGCTATTGTGGAAATTAGGACTGTCGCACACAAAATTCCGCAACAGTAACCGTAAGACATGAAGCCAGATCAGGATATTGTTTTAGATCTACGTATTCTAACGGAAATAAAAATAACCACAAACTTATCCATAAGACGAGTTTCAATCGATTGAAATTTACCTTATTGCAAGGTTATGGATAAGTTTATTATTATTTCCATTTCCGTTAGATTACGTAATCTAAAGCAGTATCCTGATTGGTTCATCGACTTAAGTTTACCTCTTACGCAAATTCCTGTTACGGAATTTTGTGCGGTAGCTTTTATTCTCCCCATTACAATTTCGTATTGGCTGCTTTCATATCATATCGGCAATACGCGCACGCACAAACATTCCCGTATGGGAATAATTTTCACGACACAATCACTAATTGTGATTGCTGTGCCCAATATGGCGTCGAGCGTGTTGCCGGCGCTGGCTAATTAATGGCAGTTCTGAAGAATCACTCGTCCGTGACGGATGCATCTCGGCTCGAGTACTACAAGTTATATATTTTTGAAAGTGTTGCCAACTTTGAGCATTGAAACACAACCCGTGGTTTTGGACGACCCGTTCGCGCATACACGCGGCGTGACGACGCCGTAGACCCAGATGCCGGTGTCCGGGCGAGTTTCACCATTTTCGCGGGCATTGTCATCATTGTCATTTTTAATTTTTGTATCTCTCATAAGGACGTGATCTGGTCATATCGACCTCCATTTATTATTTCGGGAGGCGGGAGTCATTAATTTTAAGAAGAAGAAAAAGAAGGCTAGCTAATGGTGAAGGAAGATTGGTAGGAAATCACTAAATTCATAAAGAAATGTTACTCATTGTTTCTGACTCACAAGCCATAAGACAGTTTAATATAAATTCAAATAAATATTTGGAATGTACAGATCGAAAGAATAGAAACGTAATTGTATGCGTTACAACAGCTTGGATATCGGTATCGCATTACTAATAGCGTTTCTTGGGATACACTGAGTATAACTTCGCACTATACCAATTACGTGTAAATGCTGTATCAGTGCTGCACTACACAAGTGTACATACACCATAATGTATACTACTATTTTATGCTATCGTGTTCAATTCTGCTGCCGATTGACTTCTATTTTCCAAATTTTTAATGTCACTCTGGCCTTTGAAATTATGTAGCAAAACCTCACTTCGTGCATAAAATTTTCTACACTATAGCCACGGAAACACGTTATACTGAATGAGTTCGTCTACCATCAACCAAGGAAATACGCTATACAGTCTGAGTGTTGTACTGGTGGGCAATAGCCAAGAGAAAATTATAGGTTAAAATACGAAGAATTAAAAAATCTACAACTTAAGTATTTATCTGACAGCGCGTAATTACTTAACGACATGAACAGTACTCGATACCAATCTCGCAATGAACATAAAGTGATGATTACTCTTACGGAGTACTAACTTAAAATTTATCGCTGAGACTTACAAAAGGTTCGCACACAAAACGCCACATCAGAGAGAGAGAGAGAGAGAGAGAGAGAGGGGGGAAAACCATAAAAAAAAACTGACTCGAGCTGCAATTAATGTTTGCTACAATCTAACATATGCCTGCACCTATCTATCGCAAGACCGCGCAACTATTGTTACATGAAATTTTGGCTTCCAGTCTTTGCAAAGCATCCGTATACACATATTTTCTACACGGTAAAAATATTTTTCTTCTAAACCTTCAATCTTAGTTCTACAAACTCGATATCGTTCGTTTCAGTAATGAAATCTCAGATGCACGCTTATTTTTAAGGTATGGACTCTAAAACTTTTATATCAAACAAATATATATTTGAAATAACAGTTGTATGAGCCAAAAGTGAATTAAAAAATTTTTTTTTTATTTACTCATGAAATCCAGTGCAGCTGAGGTCCTGTTTGTGCGTACTTTAATTTATGTAGTAACACTTTTGCAATCCAATTCGAAGATTTTTTACCGTGTGGAAATATCGGTAAAACAGATGGTTTTAGCATCACCTTAATGGCTTTTTACATATATTGTATTATCTGAATGAAGTTTGCGAATGCAGTCTAATGTTGGGAAATATTCGGATTTCAAAGTAAACTTTGACGTAAAAATGAAAAAGATTTGTTATAATAGTACATGTTATTTTCTTTATTCGTAAATTTATTCGTAATATTATTATTTAAATACATTTTAAGAAGAAAAATTTCAATACTTATTTTTTACTTTTTTTAAAATTTTTTAATAAAGCTGGATAACGATTTTATAATAAATATTTGTTTGTATTTACTGGAAAATAAAAAAAATAAAGAATAAGCATTTCTTTCTTCTCGAAATGTATTTAAATATTATTTACAAATAAAAAAATAACATGTGCTATTATAATAAATCTTTTTCATTTTATATTTTTATGTCACAGTTTACTTCGAATATTCTATCATTAAACTGCGTTTGCAAACTTCACTCGGATACAATAAATGTAGAAAACTATAAAAAATTGATCAAGCATAGTTGAATGTGAAAAAAATTAAATTACAATTATTGAATATAATTGAGTTTATGATTAAGTTGATTTCTTACTATACATAATTAGAGGGCTAATTGGTTAATTTTTGACGATTTTAGGTTTACTACATTCATTGTATTATATCTACTACACTCAGGCATTGTTTGTTTTCGCAATATATGTAAAAGGCTCCACACAATAAAAGGAATAGGAAACAGAACAGAGAATAAGAATTTCAACTTATCAGGAATCATGTATTATGTAATAGAATTTTTGAAATTCTTATTCCCTATTCTCTGTTCCCTATTCCTTTTATTGAGCCTCTAAATCTATTGAATTATAAAATAGCGACTTTTTTCAAATGAAAATAACAATAAAGACGTCTTCCCCAAGTGATTTTTAATCGATTTCATTCATAAAACATATTAAATAAAATTGCTATCTACTAACTTGATTCATGATAAAATTTGTTAATAACAAGAAAAATACTATTACTTAAATGTTTAAATACTTTTCCTAAAATTTCCTAAACGACTCTGAAATTATGTAGACATAAATAAATCAGAAATATTCAATTTATCTGCTTTATCTGCTTTATCTGCTTTATCTTGTCAAATTGAGAAAGAAGTCAGTCACGATCATTTATCACTACGACAATTATTCTACAAGGCGATCTTTGTTTCTTGATTCTTTCTTTTTACCTTTTGTTTTTTTTTCTTTTGCAACCATTTTTTATCGACAATTATTTCTTGTCTTCTTCGAAATTTGTTAATTTTTATCTCGGGCAACATAAAACAAAAAATCGGATAAGAAGAAGCAAAATGTAAAAAAAGCAAGAAATAAACAAGAAATAAAAAGCACATTGTAGAATAGGCCTTAGAGTATATAGACATGGAGGGACCATTGTGATTCGTGTCCAAGATGCGTGTGAGAGAGAAAGATATATAAGAAAATGCGTGTAAGAAAGACAGTATTCATGGAA
>Ga0157363_1008004_pt1 | contig 10033 bp, 2 predicted proteins | sample AttsexASBM1_FD_111477 | JGI IMG/M metagenome (GOLD analysis project Ga0157363, IMG submission 111477) | Fungus gardens microbial communities from leaf cutter ant in Ribeirão Preto, State of São Paulo, Brazil - Atta sexdens ASBM1 | ecosystem: Host-associated > Fungi > Mycelium > Unclassified ...
CACGAGTCTTGCTCAAGTAATGCCTCCAATTCTGCATCTTCGAAAACCTTCTCTCTTCCACCGCTATGCCGGTCTTCGACGTCAAAATCACCGTTCTTGAAGCGTTGAAACCACTCACGACACTAATAGCGACCATAAGTATTTGAGAGCATTCGATGAGTCTCAGCTGCAGATTTCCCGCAAATGACGAGAATTTGGCTCGTAAACTGATTTTCAATCGAGAATAACTTTATGATGCAGACCCAAATCGACTAATGTTTCTATGGGGTTATGTTGACAGATGCCCAAGTTTATTGTATGACGTCTATGATCTATTTATTTCGACCACCATTTACCGCTAAAATCATCTATAGTCAAACGGCGGAAGCAAAGTTGTACACCTAATACAATTCCGCATTTTTCTTCCTTCTACATATTTGTTTGTACTCATTCTAGTTGCGCCGAAAACTTTTCTCAGAATTTTCTTTTCTAGATATATAAGTTAACATCTCTTTCTTTCAAGATCCAGCATTTTGAGCCATACATAATTATTGTCTCATCAATATTTTATAGATGGTTATTTTTATAGTTCTGAACAAATCTTTAGATCTTAGCAGCCTTGCAAGTCTAAATGCTTTGTTGGCATTGCTTATTCTTTGGTTATTATATAATATTTGTTGTTTCATCATTATCTGATGTTATAATTAAGTCGAGATATCTGAATTGCTTTACGATTTCGAATTTATAGTTGCCAATTTCTAAAATTGATCCCGTTCTTTTATAGATTGCGTCGTTCCTGGAGGAATTTAGTTTTCTTCTCATTTCCAATTAGCCATACTTTTTTGGCTTTCTTTTCGATTGCTTTAAAAATTTCTTGACTGCTTTTATGCTCAGTAATATCCAGATTATTGTCGTATTTCAGGATTTGATACTTTGATTTATTAAAGTGACTGATTTGTTAAGTCCTGCTCTTCTGGGAACTGTTTCCAGCACCAGGTTAAATAGCAGGGGTACCAATCCCTGTTTGACTTCTTTTTCTATTTGTAAAGCTTCTGAGACTCCGTCGTTAACCTTGGGATTCTCCCTCTTGTTGTCTCAGTAACTAATTTGCACATTTGCACCAAATTATCTGGAACTTCCAGTTCTGTTAAAGTTTCCCAGATTACATCTTAATCTATGCTGTCATATGCTATCTTAAAGTCTACAACAGATATGAGGTAACCAGGTTGTGTTCCCAAGGTTTTCAAGAAAGATGTCGCGTAGTAAAGACTTGATCTATAGTTGATCTGTTTTTCCAGAATCCACATTGATATTCGCCTAGAATTTCTTCGTATGTCTTTTCTAGTCTTTTACGTATGATATACGTAATTAACTTATACGTGCTTAACAAGATGATTTCTTAACAAGATAATTTTAACTTTTCTTTGATATAAGGTTGATCAGGCCTATATCCACTCTTCTAGCATATGTATCTTTAGATGTTAGTAATAGTAATTAATTTGTGCAATATTAGTGTAGTTGTATGTTGTCTGCATTTCGCTCGTAATCAAGTCAATGTTTGGAGCCTTATTATTCTTTAAAGCAGCAATGGCGTTTTTGACCTCTCAATGCTGAATATTTATGTATCTGTATTTGTAATCCAAGTTTGTACTGATTCTAATGCATGTGAGTCAATGTCGTTTGTGTCTCGTTCTGGTGTTCTTGGTGCTTCTGGTTTTTTTTCTCTTAACTTCAGAGCAAAGGCGTCTTCAAAAAAACTCCTTTCATCGTCTAATTATTTTTTCTTGGCTTGTTAATAGTTCTCCTCTTGCTTATCTTACAAATTTGCATTGTGGATTGTACATCGATCTGTTGTTTTTTACTTCTTTATAGAATTTTCTAAGATTATTTGTTATCTTTTTAGATTCAATTGTCTTTATTTTTTCTGCCAGATTATTGTCAATATTTCAGGTTTCATACCGCCGCAATTGCTGAACAGAAGCGGAAGTCGATCGAATAGTTCTCTACCAAGTTAACGTTCGACATCGTCGAACCATTCAAGTCAATTGGGTACGGATGAGACAGATCCAGCACCTCAGGATCTTCCACCACCTCCTCCCACCCCAGATCCCACTCCACCAAGACCCATCTCACCTCCATGCAACATCCCGCCACCTTCACCACCGCCGCTTCCTCCACCAGTCGTTGATGGATCTATGGCACCGTTGCCGCTAACAAATGGCGATATTGCGAAGATGATTGCGACCAATCTTGTCTGTCTTTTCTTCTGTCTGAGAATCTTTCTTGATAATCTTTCTTCCATCCTCGCTTGATAATATTCTTCTCTCCAATATATAGTATTATTGTTTAGTATTTTGAATCTTGCAGCGTTTTTTTTTATAGCTTTCATGCACTCTCCATCAAACCACTAGTTTTGACGGATAACCGTCTTGTTTCCCAGTTTCCCTTCTTGGCAGATTTGTATACACCATTTTTTAGGCTGTTCCATAATATGTTCGTATCAGTTTCTGGCAGTTTACATTTTAATCTGATCTCTATCAGCTCATTATATTCTTTCCTGATTTCCTCATTTCTCAGTTTATCGCTTTTTCAGGTTTTCAGTTGTGTCGTTGCTTTTCTCTTACATTTATGTATTATTTTATCTCTAATTTTAGCTCACAAGAAAGTGTCCTGACTCAGTGTTCGGATTTCTTTTTGTATGTATATCCAAGATATGACTCGCGTATATCAATCAGTACGTGATCGATTTGGATGATTGTTTTACCTTCTGGGAATTTCCATGTTCCTTTGTAAATTTGTTTATGGGGAAACCAGATGGCTAGAGATAACCATGTCTTTTGAGGTAGCACAGTTGACTAAATGTTCTCCATTTTTATTTGATTCATTAGGCAGACTATGTTATCCGATGGTTGGAAAGTGAGCACTTTCTTGATCAATTTTCTTATAGAAGTCTCCCAGTATGATCTTTATGTCAAAGTGAGGAGATTGGTCCGATATTTTTTCTAAATCTTCTTAGATTTTGATCTTTTCATCTTCTTCTTTGCCTTCCGTAGAGGCGTGAGCGAAGATAATTGTGATGTTATGTAGTTTGAAATGTATTTTAGATATTTTATTAAGATTTACATCTTAGATACAAGATTTAGAATCTTGGACTATAATATCTACGAAATCGACTACCTTATCGCATAGGTTTTTATTGACAAAAAGATCTGTGCTATATTGATTACCTCTTCTGGTGCTGCCGCTATAATATAGAGTCTTAGATTTCTTTCTTACAAGGAAAGGAGCCCAACTGTCTCCCTCCGATCTTAATGAACTTTTATTATATAGTTATTCTCCAGTCAAAAATAAGTGACATGTATTTTTTTATACGTGCCCATATGCACTTTTGGGGGAGGTGAAATATCCTTTAGAAAAAAATCGGTGCTTCTCTTTCGGATGTCATCGAAACTGTGAGAGATAGAAAAAAAATATTTGAAATAAAAGTTGCATGGTTTCAAGAGTACTTTATAATATAAAAGAAAAAAATTTTTTTTTAATTTGTTTATTTGTCCCCACCATTTGACTTTTTTAAATAAAATATTTTGATTTTTTTTATAATAAAAGAAAGATTATTTTAAGACGAATTCAACCATGTATGATAAAGTTATTTTCCAAAGTATTTTTGAGAAATAATTAAAAACGCCTCTATACGCACGCTCCGTACTCCTTCACGCAGCACGTTCGTGATGTTGCGTATTTTTGCATAAACAAGAAGCAACGATGTAAATATATCTATTTTTGGAACTCTGCGGACGTCTAGTCATAGAAATTTTTATCATGCATATTTTTAGACAGCATTTAACGTCTAGATGATAACATAGTGTCAAGATCGAAAATCGTATTATGTAATTGTAAGACGAAAAGTGCAGAGTGTACGTCGCACTTATATGAATTACATTTATTGTTTGACAAATTGAATTAATGTCTTGTAAAATCGTATTACTTTAGTGCTGTGTTGCTTGAATTTAAAACCAATAAGAGAAATTAAATCGTAAAAGAATTATCTATGAGAAATGATTAAATGTAATAAAGGAGTAGGAGAATATTGGAAAAGGTTTGTACATAATGAGCAGCAATATAAAATGCTGTGCTGTGCGAATGTCATGATCAGACATCGTCAGAAATTGTGTCATAGTAATATTGTGTACTAGTGTATCAATTGATACGATTTTGTAAGTATATATTTAAAAAATTTAATATTCATATTTTTCGTATAATTGTATTTTTAGCTTATAAACATATATATTATAAACATATATATAATATATTATATAAAATTCTTATTTCTCGTATTTTTGTTACAGTACTGAACAGAAATGTCTTTTATTAGTTTTGTGGGAAAACTCTTAATAGTTATTATACAATACATTACATACAAACGTTTATATTATATCACTGAGTAGTATCATTGAGTTTCTTATAAAGAAGAAGGATTTAAAAAAGTATAATAAATACGAGGGCAAATCAATAAATTCTTAGAAAATTTGTCAGAGGACATTTGCAGTGTCACATTACTGTTTGACAAGTAGCATCTCTCAGCTGATTATTGTCAAATTTTGAGCGAAATTCATCGCGTGGTTTCATTTCTGCAGATGATTAAACGAACAACCTTTGTATTTTTTGCAAAATAGAAAAAACTAGTTTCGTGCAGTGATCAAACATTTACATATTTAACGCCGAAAGAAATCAAAGCCGAGTTGTATAATATTCATAGTACATCTGCACCAGCGTTTGCGACTGTATACAATTGGGTGAATGAATTTAAATGTGGTCGTTTACATGTGATGCACCTCGTTCGGGACATCCAATTGAGGCTGCTACGCCAGAAATCATCGATAAGTCCACGATATTGTTTTGACTGATCGACGAGTGAAAGTGCGCGAGCTTGTTGAGGCCCCAGGCATATCACATGACACAGTGATTTGAATTTTGCACGAACAATTGGGTATGAAAAAACTATCGGCAAGATGGGTGCCGCGTTTGCTACTGTGAATTATATGGTAGTATAAGTGCAACTATGTGATGATTTCAAAACAATGTTTGGAGATGTTTCAACGTAATTCAGATGAATTTCTGCATCGATTCATTACTGTGAACAAAACATGGATCCATTACTTTCGAGAAGGAATAATCAAAACAATGGACTTCACTGGATGAACCAATTCCGAAGAAGGCGAAGACCGTAAAGTCGGCCGGAAAGGTGATAGCCACAGTTTTTTGAGATGCACGCGGTATAATTCAAATCCTTCCGTCGAAGCAAACGATCAATGGCGATTACTATGCAGCCTTATTGAATCGTTTTAACAACATTTTAAAGAAAAAATGTCCCCATTTAGCGAAGAAGAAAATGCTCTTCCATCAAGACAATGCACGAGTTCATACGTGCTCGGCAAATTCAACGAATTCCGCTACGAATTGTTTCCCCATCCAGCATATTCGCCAGATTTAACCCCCTGCGACTATTCTTTGTTTTTAAACAGGAGTTTCCTGAAGAAATGGTTCGAAGGAAAGAGATTCACCAGAGAGCAGCTCATCGCCGAAACAGAGGCTTATTTTGAAGAGTTGGACAAATCATATTATTCGGACGACTTGAAAAAGTTGGAGACTCGTTGGATCAGTTATATCGAGCTGAAAGGAAACTATGTTGAGAAATAAAAATGAATCGATAAAAAAAATGTGTTTTATTATGTTTTTCTAAAAACTTATTGACTTGCCCTCATATCATATAATATATATTTGTCATTTTAAGACTAAATTGTAAATTAAAATTAATCTTTAATACAATAAATAATACCGTATAAATACACAATGAAGCGTTATTATTGTTGTGATGCAATTACAATTTTTAAAAAAATTAAAAAAAAATACGTTTACAATTTATTATTTATAATTTTTAAGAAACAAAATGCGTGATAATGCTGCTTAGTATATTGCTGCTACTTTTCAAAATTTGTCTGAAAGTTCTATTACGAATAGAGAGAAATAAAACCGAAAATAGAAAAAGTGCTATAAGGAATGTACGAGAATCAATTTGAAATGGAATAGGAAGAAATCCCTTGATTTCGAAAATTCTTTTGATATTCCGGAAGCAGAATTAGTTTTGTTGAAGAAGAAGAATTGAATGAACAAGAAGAAGAGAATGAAGCAGAAGAAAAATGATGTTAAAGAAATGATATGTGAAAATGATGAGATACCAATCGAATATAAAAGGAGAATCGTGGAATTTTGGAAACCTGACATTACGATGAAGCCAAAGTCGTTTAACACAGTAAATTTCGAAAAGTACATAACATCACTATATTAATTACGAAGAATGGAAAGAACAGATAAACAATAGTGGAAGTAGAATGGATAAGCTAAAGGAAATTTCATCATACACATTGTAAAAATTCCAAGAAAATCTGGAAAAAGGAGTAGCTATTCATGATATCGATATTACTCGGGCCTTCAAAGCGCAAAAAAATATTAACGTTACAGGATTTATAGCTTCATCTGGGTAAGAAAATTTAAAAAGCTACACAGAATTATCTCGAAAAATTACAAAATTTATGACAAAAAACTATTCAATCAAAAGAGCATCTAGAAGCAAAAGGTAATAGATTTGTCGAGAATGTTCATTAGCAATTGAAGGCACAAAAAAGATAGAATGTGCGGTAAAATCGGTTTCGGCAACTATACACAGTTATATCATTCAACCAACAATTTTAAATGATGATAGATTATTATTTCTTTTTTTTATAGTATATTCTAAAAGAATTGACTGGAATATTCAGTTCGAGAGTAGAAGAAACAATGTTTAGATAAAATAATATTTATGTTTCAGCTTCCCTAATGTAAATGTAAATTCCCTGGTTTCGCTGAAATTATTCTACGTTTTGAAATATTTCAGCGAAATTGCTGAAAATTTACTGAAACTTCACTGAAAGTGATTTTCAGCTCACATCCTGAAAAATCACTGAAATCCAACCGAAATTTCTCTGGAATTTTCTGAAATTTCTCTGAAATTCTTGCTGAAATTTATCTAAAAATTTTGCTGAAATTTTGTCGAAAATAAATTTTTCAGCTAAAAATCGCAGAAATTAAACTGAAACTTTTTTAAAATGCTGAAATTTTTCTGAAGAGAATAATTTCAAAACTTAGAATAATTTCAGCAACATTTTTCCAGTGTTAACATCGCATCATTTTGAAATTTGGTTAAGAGAAGTTTTTTCTAAACGTTGATCTTAAAGCGGTTTTATTACTGGATTCTGGACTGGCTATTGCCTTGATGTAGTTGCAAGAAAGACCGTTTTTTTATTCTTCTAATTATATACCAGCAGGCAATGAATCAAAGAAAAGACCGTTAGATATGTACGATTTCCGTTTTTTTATGGAAGAATTTTATAAAATATTTTTCAGATATTATCATGATTTTAAATTTGGAAATTAAACTTCATTTGAGAGATTCCATTTTAAAATTGCAAGCGTTAATACATTTTCAATTTTCTTCGCCAAGATTTCAAAATTTATTTAAATTTATTTATTTATGCTTGGCACAAAAGCGGTTATATAGATATTAAAGAAGAATTTGAAACTCCTGTAGATTTTTGTTCTAAAGCAACATGCGATGTGTGTTTGTGGCGGTATTGCTATAATTACTTGCGCAAGAAATCTCTTTGCATACAACATTTTTTCATAATCATCACCTTTGTTATGAATTTAAACCATAAAATTAATTGTTACTAATTTACTTTATTCATGTTACCTTATTATATATAATTATATATAATTATATTATTATATAATGTCATAACATGATTTTTGAAAATCATAAATAATAACGAAGGCTTTGATGTAAAAAAATAATTATATTGTATCTATAAAGGTAAATTATATTGTATCTATAAATGATTTATATCTCTGAAGAAGAGTAAAAAATGAGCTGAAACATGTAAGTGCATTATGGTATTAAAGAGTTTCGTATTATATTAGTATATTATTTGCGCAACGACTACCGCGTCCTATTGCCCTGTCTCTAAATTTCTTTTAAAAAATAATTAAATAAAAAAAAATATAATATATATGTACTTATGTATTACTAAAGTAGTATTATAAATAAGTTACATTTTTATATATGCTATTTTATTACATCCTTTATCTATTATCTTGACAATAAAAATTTATATCTTTATGTCCTATTCGTTTCTTTCTAAAAATGAACTACGTCCTCGTCCAATAATTCATCGAAGTTGATTGTCTGGGCTGCTCTCCTTCTTTGCAAAACTCGATCAAGTAATTTTCGTAGTTCATTTCTGCCCCTATATTTCTATTCACTGTTTCAAAATTTGTATTTTCTACCATGTATGATCACACTACAGCAACCGGACGTTCCTTCTTACATTCTTTATATAGAAGAGGAAACTATGCGCACAAAAGATAAAATAAAGTAATAAAAAATTCTGACATAAATAAAAAGATATAAAGAAGGTCTATACGAGTCAATGTAATTAATAATGTCTCAATTATTTAAAAATTGCACGATAAATAATGAACATTAACGCGCATTTAAATCAAATCGTTCGAAACGTATAGAATAAAATTTTTATATGTATTAACTTAATATACTATTCAATTACACAACTAATGCACTGTTTACTGTATTAGCTCGTAATGATTTTCTATATTTTGTTTTAAGATTTGTGAAGCTCTATCTCTTGTTATTTGATGCAATTATAAATATTATTAATAATAAATAATGACATATTTTTAGCTGATGAATTTGTCACAAGTAGTACAAGGAACATCCATACCTAATTATTATTAATATTATAGATACTGCAAATGCAGTATCTATAATATTAATAATAATTCCACTAACGTTGTATTAATAAAATCAACGCCTCCAAAGCAATAACATTTACATTATTGCTTAACAAACGATGCCTATATCGATACAGGTAATAGGTACAGTCATTGTGAGTGCAAAAGTATTCGTACAAGGACATTTTATATAAAATGAATCTTATTTGTAGAAAATAAACATTAATTAGCAATTATATAATGAATACAAGCTATTCTAATATAAACAAGCAAGCTTCGCATGTAGATTTTAGACGCTAAATTTCTCGACTGTACTTTTTACATTGACTGTATATGTGTATACCTACACATATACGTTTATGTACTAACATTATGAATATATGATATATGATGATATGAATATATGATGATTCATTATTTACTAAGGTAATGCATAATGTATCATTTATTTTTTTCCTTTATCATTTCATATATAACAGATAAGAGATAAATGATGCATATGATGCGTGAACGGAATGCATCGATTTACATTAATTCCAATTTTCTTTGATTTCCCTCCTTTATTTTAAATAAAGAAATACGATTTTACAAGATATTAAAAAAAAATTCAATTTGTACGTCAAACAATAAATATAATTCATATAAATGCGACATATACTCTGCACTTTTCGTTTTACAATTACATAATACACGATTCTCGATCTTGACACTATGTTATCATCTAGACATTAGACGTAAAGACATGCTGTCTAGCCATGCAGGATAAAAATTTCTATGACTAGAGTCCGCAGAGTTCCAAAAATAGATATGTTTACATCGTTGCTTTCTGTTTATGCGAAAATACGCAACATCACGAACGTGCTGCGTGAAGGAGTACAGATAGCGCGCCTTATAGAAGCGTTTTTAATTATTTCTCAAAAATGATACTTTGGAAAATAACTTTATCACACATAATTGAATTCATCTTAAAATAATCTTTCTTTTTATCGATTTCTTTTTATCCGTTTTCTTTTTATTCGATATTCGCTTCGAAAGAAAAAAATTGATTTTCTTCTAAAGAGTGTTTCACCTCTTAAAAGTGCGTATGGATATATTAGATGTACAACTTTGTTTCCGCCGTTTTCCTATAGATGGCTTTAGCGGTAAGTGGTGGTCGAAATAAATAGATCATAGACGTCATACAATAAACTTGGGCATCTGTCAACATAACCCC
>Ga0157363_1008005_pt1 | contig 10031 bp, 3 predicted proteins | sample AttsexASBM1_FD_111477 | JGI IMG/M metagenome (GOLD analysis project Ga0157363, IMG submission 111477) | Fungus gardens microbial communities from leaf cutter ant in Ribeirão Preto, State of São Paulo, Brazil - Atta sexdens ASBM1 | ecosystem: Host-associated > Fungi > Mycelium > Unclassified ...
AACAAGATCGTATTGCTTTCTATTTCTGTTTCTCATCGTAGTATTAGACAATGCAAATGTCTTCATGTTGCAATTCTCTTTCTGTTTCAAATTGTATGGCGATACGCGCGTTTTAGAATCTTTGACTTTACTAGAAGAACCTCCGATAAACCACAACGACTCGTCCCAATTCCCTTTGAATGTCTCGTTTTCATTCTCTCTTTCTCCTCCCCCCCCCTCTCTCTCCCTCCCTCTCTCTCTCCCTCTCCCCCCCCCCCTGGCTCTCCCCTTCTCCTTATATAAAATTTATTAATACAAAAAATTATATTAATAAATTTTAAAATAATGAAAATGAGACAAAATTAATATGACTGAACTCTTATATAACAAATATAGAATTTATTTTTTAAAAATATAGGATCTCATATAATAAACATAGAATTTATTTCTATCAAATCCAAATGTCAATTTCTATCAATAGATACCACTCGAGTTTATGTGATAAAAGTATATTTAATATTTTACTCAAAAGTAGCAAAAAGAAAGATTAGATTAGACCAAATGATTTATATTTGGCCAGAATAATGAAAAATATAAAATATCTACATACACAGCTGGTGAATTGAATATAAGCACACCGTGCCAGCATTAGTGACGATTAAACAAGAGGGAAAAGCGTTTCTACTAGTTTGATGTAACACTCACCCAGGCTGTGATTCCAGCATGGGGAATCGCGTCTCGTAACAACCGACTCCCCTGGCGGTGTAGCGAGAAAGCGAACGAGAACTAACACTGAGGGCTGGGGGTTCGTAACTCCTCCTTGGAACTCGTTGGAACTGGTAACATCTTTGCTACTTCTCGAGTGACAACAGCGGAATGGGTTGAAAAGGCATAAAGCGACGTTTCCCCGTCGCGTACGCATCATCCAGCACACGTCTTCGCAGTCTGACGCTTTGATCTTTTACATGTCGATGCCATCGGGTATCGAGAGATGTGCTTCCACAACTGAACGGACATTCGAACGTCATTTTGCTACTTTGGACATGGTGTCTTTGACATCGTTGACCACGTCAGGAGGAAAACAGATGGCACGAAGGAATCGTATTTCTTTGCTCGTGAAATCAAATTTGCTCCGACAAGACAAGGTGAGCTTATCGTTCAGAGCAACGTTATAATTACTCGTCGTTGTAAGCTTCGTTGAAAGCAAATTAAATCGTTGGTGAGCGCGTCGAATCGGCGCGCGATGAAACGAGAATTTTATCCCTTTGGGTCTTTGTCGAACGAGCATGCTCGACTAATATAATATCGGACTTATCAATGTCGAAATGCCTGTTAATCCATTGGCAGCAATAATTTTTGGCTTAATTATTCGATCATCTTCGATGAACTCGAAATGTGATATTTATGGGCACGTATAATATTGGCAGCGAGCCGTGCCAAGTTCTCCATTATTCGTTCATAAGAGGATAATTCAGATAAACATACATGCGCGACGCTCGATGCATCAATGTTACAAGCGTTTTAGTGTTGTGCAGCAATAATTATCGTGCGTTTCTCCAGCGCTCATTTAATATTTCAGGCATGGTGCAAACAAAAGTGTGTCGGATTTCCCCGGCGGATGCGCGGCGGGGCAGGTATCATATTGACTGGATGCGAAACAAGCGTACGACATTGAGATCGCAGCTCTCTCGTGTACGTTGATAATCCCAATAAAACATACTGTCGGGTATCCGATACGAGTGTATGTATCGATGCGCGGTGCATTTTACGCGCATTATGTTCCCATTATTAAAACATATTACCGGCGTCCGCCGCGTGGCAACTCAACAAGCCTAGAATGCGAGTGTAACGCCGATAGGGTTGATAGATCACGCATTTCCCTGACGCCCCGTCGATGAGCCGAGCACGGGGTGCGCGGCTATTTCATTTTCCATCTCAGTGGATTTGCCGGGGCTAATCGATAATCGCACCACAGACACGCCCGACGCTCGCTGCGATAACAGCCAAGCGAATAGAGAACCAACTTCGCCCATCGCGACGTATTCCGCAATGTTATCAACAGTCGGCAGCCTTGATTCTTACCTCTGCAACGAAATTATTATTTTCTCGAGGGCATTGAATTGTACGAATTTAAACAAAATTCTACGCGAGATCTAATCTGCGTGTAAAAGTACGAAAGATGTAAAAAATTGGGAACCTCTTAAACAGATATATATTAATAAAAAAGTTCGATTGCATTAATTGGAATTCTGATTGAAAATGGACAAGAATTTTCTGATTGAATCTATTATAATTCTAGTTGAAGTAATCAGAATTCTGATTGATCAGAATTTCCTGGTTCGTTCATTTTTAACTAGAAATTTTTCTCAACTTTTTTCCAGGCATTTTCTGGCGATTTATCATATTCATGCGTATCAAATCCCATTGAACTTAGTTTACTCTAAATAATTTCTTATATTAATATTATAGTTAAATTTGAAAGAAATTCGATCTATATATATATATATATATATATGTCTAAAAGATATTTAAAAGACACTATAAAAACATTAAAAACACCTTCTAGACAGTATTGTGTGGATAAATGTAAAATTCCTTCAATAATAACTTGATCAAGTTCCATCTACGCGCTATCGACTGCAGAAGTCACCGCTAAACTGGTACCGTCAGCTGGTTACATCCGGTTGCTGGGAATACAGTTGATCGCGCGTCCATGTAACGTCCGATCGAATCCATGCACTCCGTTTTCTTTCGTGTTGGTCAATAGAGCGTCGTGTCCGCCGCAAATTGCTGCCGGAACTAAACCGAGGCAATTAGCAGTGGTCTGCGTATACGCGTTATTGAATTGGCACGCGACGACACTGCGACGCCGTTCCGATCTTCTCATTCGAGCGTGCATTTCTAAAGCTAATTAAAATTATATCACCGCATGGCGCGAACGTCATATTAGCGTAACGGAAGTTCATTCTAAAAAATGAGGTCGACGACCGTAGACGTCCTATCGCGATGACGGCAATAACGGAAGAAATTTATTGAGATGAATGGCGGGACGCAAACAAAACCACTACGGGAATCGTTAACGCGATGTAAAAGCGCCGACCACGTTGCACTGAAATCACCACTTTCGCGCTGGAGAATTAAGGAACCTACCTAACGGTCAACGTAACGCCCGACATAATTGTCGATCAATGTAACGGTTTGCCGAGTACAATTTTCGATAGCAGAAATTACTTATGGACTACACAGAAATATATTTTGTCGAGAATTTACAGTATCTCGGGAATATACAGTGAATGCAAAAAATATTCAGTATTGGGGAAACATTCTTTTAAAAATCTTGTTTTTAAAAATAAACACTAATTAGTAATTCATGAATCATAATAAAAAATAAGATAATGTATATTTTTTTCAAAACTACTTTATTATAAAGATATACAAGATAATAATTAAAATTTATTATCTTAATAAGCGAAAATGAAAAATTGTGTTATTTAGACTCACATCAAGAAATTCAGCTTCTAGCAACAGAAACTCGCAAAGTTGCAGATGTGACAAATTGTACTTATTGTAAAAAATTGCTAATCAGTATTTATTTTCTACAAATAAGACTTTTTTCTAATTTCATCCGTACAAATACTTTTTGTACTCACTCTATTTGTATGCAGCTAAAAACAAATACCTTGATTAATTCTTTATAAAATATTTTATAGACAAGGGAATGAAGGTTATACGTGTGAAATATATCAAAATATACATTTGACGTATGAAATTTTAACTCCTTTCAAAACAAAATATGTATCTAGCCAATTGTTCTATTTTTGAATAAAATATCGAATAAAATTCAAATAAAAGAATACATCTTTCAACATGTTTTCCGCTGCTCCATTTACTATATATTTCACCAACATAGTAAAGTTCCATTTACTGGGCAAGTTCTTTTCTGTTTTTATTAACCGATCGATCGACCTTACCGGGAACTTTCGATCGTAACGGATAATGTCAACGTTGGAGTTTCGCGGTTTTGTTTGGCGATACGCTATTGCTATGGTAACTTTGCGCCTCGTTTGTGCGCGCGCATTTTCTTCACTTTTGTACACGTCGCGAATAATTCTTACAATGAACTATTACCATTACAAGAGGTGATGAGCGACATATTTCCGGTATAAACATACATATCGCCCGAATGAACGATAAGCTAATTAATTAAGCTGATGTCTAACAGTTGCAAGTATCATCGATTCGTATCAATTGGTCGAGTTTGAGCGGGGTCACAGGTAAGGGTCACATTTGAAAGCCATTTAAACGACGCATTAATTAGCGGAATTACTGCATTAACGGTAATTGGAACGGAGCGATTGCTATGCTCTCGCGAGATGTAACTATTCACGTTATTTGCGTATTACAAATATCCCTTTGCACTCTTAACGCTTAATTTAATATTCTGAATTAATAAATAACGTTTATAATAAACTTGTTCCTTTATAACAGAAAATTTAATTATTCTCACCTTATTCCATCTTATTTTTTACATCCAGTTTCATTATTATTTCAACGCTTTAACAATTTTGTTTTTGATACTTTAATTATTATGACTTTATTAATTATTAAAGAGAGACATTTTTTTCTTACAATGTTTTTGTTTGTAATAAATTGTATTCATTTATCAAATATTATGCGTGTCTCGTGCAGAAATGATAGGAAAAGTTACCTGTAAAGATATCTCATCCTGCTTTAAAACTAGACACGATGAAAATTCGTACGCAGCGGCGGTACAGAAGTGTGTTCAAGAATTCAGAGTACATCATTTTATTCCTGTTACACACTGAATGTTAAACAAGGATAAAATGACACCTGGATAGATCCAAGTGAAGTTTCTGAACGCAGCTGTGATGTAGATCTAAGGTCTACAAATTTAAAAAGTTTTTCTCTTTGGTTAAAGTTGCAGTATAAAAATCTGAAACAGAGAAGACAACAAGAGAAAGGGAAAAAGACGTGAAAAAACAACAAAAATAACAGATAAGCGAAGACAAGCAGCAATAAGATGCCGATTGATTGTTATTACTTCCCTGTAAGTCCATCCAGTCGCACTGTTATATTACTCGCAAAAGCACTAGGCATTCACTTTAACCTGAAGATCGTAAACATTCCAATGGGGGAGCATTTAAAGCCGGAATTTTTACAGGTATTTCAGTTTATACTGTTCTCATTTTTGCAAAAGATTTATTGTAGTATCTCTTAAGATGACACGGTCAATAATATTGATCAATAATACTGACAATACTGCATCAATATTTTTACAACCTTACGTTCTTTACAACCTTACACGATCAATATTATTGACAATATTTGTCACTTTAGTTTTATGTACGTAATATTTATTGTACTGTGACATACTGTGACATAGTGAAACACTGATGCTTGAGAATCAAATTTTAATTTTATTTTATTTTAGATTAATCCGCAACACACAATACCAGTCATCGATGATAACGGTTTTATTTTATGGGAAAGGTAGGCGATGGATTTATATTCTAATCTGTAATCAAGCAATAATGCTAAGTAATTGCATTATTTCACAATTTGTGTCATTACAGTCGTGCTATTATGGCTTATTTAGTGAGCAAATACGCGAGAAATGACTCCCTTTACCCAAAAGATACGAAAGAAAGAGCAAAAGTCGATCAAATGATGTACTTCGATGGTGGCACTCTCTGGCCTAAAATATTTAATTGTTATGTATGCATTGACTTTTATTCAAAAATTTTATTAATTAATATTACAATTGAATTCGCAACATTTATCCTTAATGAAATTGATTTTTCTCATCAGTTTTTGTTCAGTTGCATTCAGTAAATTTATCTTTTTTACATCATTTAATTATTATTAAAACATATCGTCTATATTTTTGGAACATTCGAAATTATACAATATATTATAATGTCTATCCTTAATGAAATTGATTTTTCTTGTTAGTTCTTATTCAGCTGTATTCAGTAAATTTATTTTTTTTTTACGTCATTGAATTAAAAAATATCGTCTGTTTTTTTGGATCATTCAAAATTATACAATTCTTTTTTTATATATTATTTGTTGGCGCGAGATACAATGGATAAAATTGTCATCGTTTAGATGCCATTTTGTCGAGGTCAAGCGGATTCAGTTAATGAAGCAGATGTAGCTCAACTAGAGAAATCGTTTGAAGTGCTCAACGCTTTTCTCGACAGCAAAGAATTTGCGACCGGTGATAATCTGACCATCGCCGATTTCACTATCAGTACAACTATTTGTGTAGTACTAGTAAGTCTATATCTTCGCGAAGGATGATTTTATCGATTAGTCGTATCCAAATAAATCGAAGCCGATTTTTTAATTGCAGTGTTTTGACTTCGACATCAGCCGTTACGATAACGTTGCCGCGTACTACGAGCGTTGCAAGGAAAATCTGGAGAGATTCGGATTCGAGGAGGTGCACGCTATGGGTGTTAAAGCGTTTACCGAGATGTACCACGCGAACCTGCAAGAATCTAGTTAACGTGAATATGGATATTTGTGCACGCCTAAAGCGAAGGATCGATAGTAACTCGTTTACCTGAGATCGAGATTAGACATGGAATCTCATTATTATACCTTATAGAATTTAAAATTCACTTTTTACCTTCGCGTACCTCGGCGTTTTAACAGCTCTGTTATAATAAACCAGATAATATAAGTGCTCTCAAAGCGTTGTTGTTATTGCATACTTAGCTTACCTAGCAGATCCTTCGCCTAGAGCTTATATTCTGCAGCAATATTTATAGTTCTTTCTCTGTACATGATAAAGGAAAAAAACTACAATAAAATGTTAAAATATATGTAAAATTAAGTTTAATAAAAATATATATTTATAGAAATTAATTTATAATTAGTTTTGTAATTAAAAATTACATAGGTCTTTTATCTTCCTCAACACTTCAACTCTCATTAGTTTTATAGCCACACTTCCCGTAGATGGTATTCACGATGAAATTTATAAAGCTAACAAGAATCAATATTCATCCTGCGAACATTGAAAGAATATAATGGCAGCGTTGAGCCGCGAATTATATAAAGTCAATGGTACTGCATATCTCGCTTTGTCATCATTACACTTCATTTTCTTAATTACAGCGTGACGTCCAGTCATGCAAAGCATAAAAGTTTTCACATGCATGAAACGTATTATTCTTCTTTAGCGTGTTGGGATTAAATAGATAATAATCATTGAAACAAGATAAAAGTCTAATACGTGATGAATGTTTAAGAGTTAAGCTTTAAAGCAGAAAAAATAATATTTTATATTAATTTTAAGTCTGTTAAGAATTGAACAAACGTTATTGTGAAAACAAGCTATAGTACAGACATATTAGTGGCTATAGACAACAATAAAAGATCGAGCATTAGAAAAAGATGACGAATCGATAAATGAGGAAAAGAATAAGTCTATTCAAATCTAAGTTTTTTTCCATTACCTCTTTATACAAGCAAGAGATGAACGAATAGATCGTATTTACAGATCGCGCACGTAATATTCAAATTTTATATAGTTTACTTATATTTTTTATAAAAATAATCTCTAAATTTTTTGTCGTTAAAAAGTTGAAAATAATTATTGAAATAGAAAATAATACTACGCAAAATATGTCTCTAGATTTTTTATTTTAATTTAATTACAAAATAGAGAAATATAAAAATAGAAATCACAAATTAGATAGCTTATATTTTGATTAATTTGAAACTGACCATTTTATATATTAGATAAATAATATTTTTGAAATTATGAACCATTGAAAAAAAGAGAAGATTTTATGCGATTTAAGTTTCAAGAGTAAATATAAATAACGCAGCATTCATGTTTATATTGAAAAAATATATATTTAATGTATATAATTATTGAATTGTATTTTAATAATAATAGAATTGTATAATTAAAGAATTATAATATCGATGGTAGCTAAAAAATCATAAATAGTATGGAACACACATACGCATATACACAACAATTAAAAAAATTGTAGACACTGCTACGTTAACAGTCACTAGAAAATTTAATGGACATGGTTATGCAGGTAAATATTTTTACTTCTAACGATACATAATTAAAATGATCAGTTTTAAATTAATTAAAGTATAAACTATCTAATTTTTGAATTTTTTTTCACATTTATATTTTGTAATTAAAATAAAAAATTTAGCAATTTTTTACTTAGTATTACTTTTTACATATTATTTTTTACATATTATTTTTTATTTCAATCATCATTTTCTATTTCCCAACAATAAAATTTAATAATTATTTTTATTAATTATTCTTATTATTGTTTTAAAAATGTTGGATTATTTTTTTATTTTAACAACATAATCACAACATTATCGTAATAGCAACATAAAACGTTGTTTTTTTATTAAAATCATATCTTATCGTTTAGTACATTTGTGATGTAATCCCGGAAAAAAATATTTTATATATAATTATATAAAATTATATAAAATTATATATATCTTTATATAATTTTTTTTTATATAATTATATATAAAACATTCTTTCCCGAGATCTTATTTATTTATCATATATTTAATATATCTTTAAAGACAAAACGAGGAGAGAAAGAATTCATTTTATTAAAATTGGACGATTTAAAAAGGGTTGAGTAAATCTCAGCTTTTGGCACAACTCGTTCTTGACATTGGTCGATTGATTTAAAATTTTTATTGTTGAAATGTAAACGGAATATCTTATGTACAAACAAGAAAATTTATAAAATATATATATATATTACGTTAAAAAAAATAATAACTTATAAAAAGTTATATTTCGTATGCATTATTGTAATATGCTATATAAAATATAATATGCGCTGCATATAACGATGATACGTAAACTGTAAAGTATAATTTTAATATAAATATTTTTCATTATAAAATAAGTTCTTTCTTTATTTAGTTTATATCCAATTCAATTATTTTGCATTTTATATTATTTGATTACTTTGACGGTTTCAGATATTTTCGCAGACTAATCTATCTTGCATAATCGTTTATCCCCGTTGATATTGCTTGATATGAACATATATGGTTGCTTCTGTTCTATTATTATAAATAATTACGTAACAACCAATGAATAAGCAGTGACAACAATAAATCGGGAATGCATTTTACAATCAAATAGAATTCAATCCATTCTAAACTGGCAAGAAGCTGTTGCCTCATTTGTCAATATATGACAAAGCAATTTTATCTTCTCTTAATAATCAGATATTTATAATTCATTAAATGTATAAATTATATCTTCATTGGATTAATATATGTAATTATTATATTATTTGATTATTATAATTTATAGAATTATAAAAAATTGTTGTTTTATTGTACATATATGTAATAATACTTTACATATATATATATTTATATTTATATATGTATAACTAATCTTGTAATTATTATAATAGTTTCAAATTTTACATACAATATATCATTATATTTACATTATATTATGTATACATGTATATAAAATATATTTTAAACATATATATTAATTAATAGATAATTGTACGAAAACAACTTTTTCAAAAGTAAACTATAGTTTTTATTTGACTTGCAGTGGCAGATTTAAGAATACATATTTTATATTACGAGAATCATGGCCGTTAAATCCACTTAACTTTAACTACTTAGAAGAACGATCTATACGAGGTGATTCTAGGCTTTTTCTTATAAAAAATTAGAAAAGAAATAAGCTTCTTAGAAATTTTATCTTTTTTAATTTTTTTCTTTTGCGCCCACAAAATGTAAATGTATTTTTTTAATAAAAATATATTTCTATTGCATAAATCTCAATTTTTCTTAATATATTTTACATGCAAAAAATTAACATGACAAATATTATATATAATATATATATATATATATATATTATATATTATATATATATATATATATTATACATATATGTATATGTATAATAATTTTAATGCTGTTGATATTAATATGAGGAAAAATTTTTAACAAATGAATCTGATCTAATAAAATTAATAAGG
>Ga0157363_1008006_pt1 | contig 10031 bp, 4 predicted proteins | sample AttsexASBM1_FD_111477 | JGI IMG/M metagenome (GOLD analysis project Ga0157363, IMG submission 111477) | Fungus gardens microbial communities from leaf cutter ant in Ribeirão Preto, State of São Paulo, Brazil - Atta sexdens ASBM1 | ecosystem: Host-associated > Fungi > Mycelium > Unclassified ...
ACCACTTCTGTGCATGCTCGGTGAGCCTAAAATTCTAAATCAACAGAAGTGAAGTGCTCCTCTTTCTCTCTCTGTCTCTCTCTCTCTCTTACACACACACACACACACACACACACACACACAGAGTATCTTTTTCTATCCTCCTCTCTATTTGGATATTAATGAGCGAATTGTCGGAACTGTTGGTCGTGCTCTTTCGATCGATTGATCAATAGAAAACGTGGTTTTGCATTGCGAAATAAAAACTTGCAGCAATTTGTACTCGAGTGGAACACAGAACTAGTCATCTCACAAGGGACATAGGCAGTCTGAAAATTCAGAACAATTCTGAAACATTGCGAGTAGAGTAGTTCATCCGTGAGTATTAATATAAAATATTGATGAAGTACGAGAGAGAGAGAGAGAGATTTATTCAACTTTCGCTTATTACTTTAAACAAAAATTATTTGTTTGACATAAAATTTTATTACATTATATTTTTGCAACTTTATAAATATTCTTTATAAATAATTAGAAAATTTTACTGCGCAATTGGGTTTTCACACACACACACACACACACACACACACACACACACACACACATCTCTTTCAACTAAAAGCAATGTTTTATACATATAAAAGCATTATACAGCTTTTTGTATGTTAGCTTGTTTAAATGGTCTATTTATAAACGTAGAAAAAATTTCTGACGAAGTAATTGTACAGATGAATAGAAGAAATTATATTTATTCAACACAATCACACATACACTGTATATCACACATACATCGTATATAGGCACATGTAATCTAAAACAAACTCTACAGACGAAAGAATTTTTTGCAGTAAAAATTGACAACTACAAAAAAGCTATACGAATAAAAACGAAGAAATTCTATTGATACAAGAAACCATTTGACATTGCTAACAGGTTGCAAAAACTAAAAAATTTTTATGGAACGATATCAAGTTAAATTTTCCACAAGAATTTTATTGAACATATCGCTCCGAAGGAAAAACCGGCTTTAAAATTTCCATCCTTATATACAATTTTCATACAGAACGCATGCGAAAAATGCGTAGTCCCTATGAAAGTTCCATTCTCCTCGAAACCTACTTTTGCTCGGTATTTGCAAATAACCACCTCCTCTCTCCCTCTCCCAGAAGGCTTTCCAAAGTAAAATATCAAATTAGTAGTGGCTAGAAAAACGGATAAAGTATTCATAGATCTTTCGGTGCGCTTTTCTCGTTACGGTTTCGTTGTATGCTCGCTATTCCCGCTCTAATACAGTACAATCAGTCAGCCAGTCGGCCAGCCTCCGGCACGAAAATTCTGCAATGCCAAGGGGAAGCTTCGCGTGCGGCCGCACGATAATGCAAATCGCTCGGGGACGATGATTTAACGTTTTAACAGCAGATTGTCGCGACCACGGAGACCGCAAAGGGTTACGACGGCGGTCGGCTGAGCCCTTCGAGCGCGCACCGGTCCAGCTTCGTCGTTGTCGTCATTGCTAATTATTTATGCTGCCTGATCTTCACACCCCTCCCTCCACTCTGAGTCTGATGTTAATTGAATTCGCCTTCATCCATAGGGGCGACTGTCTCTGGTAATTTCGCTAGTGCACAGCTGTCGCATGCTGGTTGAAAGTCACATGCTTGTTTAACCCTTTCGTTCCTAACAGCTGTTATAAAAGACATTTATTGCAATTTTACGATTTATTTCGAAAAATATAATTAAATATAAGTATTATATTTTATATAATATTTATTATATTTTAGCTTTTATATGTATAATGTAGTAACTTTGTATAAAATAAATATCTGGAATTTAATTTGAATGTTAATGTTACTTTCTATAAAGAGTACACTATTTACAGCTTCATAAATTTAAAATTGAATTTTTTTAAATTTGAGATTAAAATCAAATATCTTATAGGTATAAAATTTCTGCTTTTGTAATTGATCTTTCTCTCTCTCACGTAATATTTTTATACATTACAGATAAATCTACGCCTCATCCTCGTCAGTGGCAAGACAAAAGAGTTCCTATTCAGTCCAAGCGATTCCGCGGGCGACATAGCGCACCATGTGTTTGAAAATTGGCCGGAAGGTGAGTTAGTCATTGCCATTTGCGAAACCAGCTTGCACAATCCGTAATATTAACATTATTATTATAATTGCTATAACAGCGGGATTTAGCATTTGATGCCACCCACAATTATTACCATTAATTGTTGATGTGCCACCATGTCATGATAATAGAGCTGCAAAATTATTGTATAAAATCTGTATTCGAGAATATCTATTAGAATCTTTGCTAAAAGTTTTAAAAATTAAGAAGATTAAACAATTCAGAAAAAAGTGAGAAATTCATATGCATAAAATTAGAAATTTTAATGTGAAATTAACAAAAAGTTAGGAAATTTTGAGAACAAGTTTTGAGAGTAATGTATACATGATGATGTCTTTTTATGTAGATACGCAGAAAAAAAAGATTGTTTCAATAGTATTATTTTAAATGTATTGAAAATGATCTTGTTGATTCAATAATAGTATTTGAAACAATAAATTTTTATTAAAACAAGAGCCTAAGCATTTGTTTCATTAATGATGTTATTTGTTTTAATGAACAAAATTATTTTTAATTAAAATAATGCTGTTAATTCATCAATTTTATAATAAACTGATGCAAAAAAAAGAGTTTGAATTGTAATATCAAAGAATTATAAAATTATATGAAGAATGAAAACTGTAGAAAATTTCACACTCAATTTTTACGATGGAGAGTTCGTATTATTCTCGTTTCGTATCTTTTATTACTGCAAATACTTTCATCTGCGTCAGCTTTTTAAGGTTCGAGGAGTTTTGACACTTTCGGAAACTTTTCGCAAACTGCTAGATCGAGCTAGGGAGAATTCTCAGTATCCTGCAAGTGTTATCTTGGTGTTGCAGACTGGGCAGAGGAGGCGGTCGCCAAGGCGGAGATCCTGCGGCTAATCTACCAGGGTCGTTTCCTGCACAGCAATGTCACGCTCGGTGCTCTTGGGCTTCCCTTCGGAAAAACCACGGTGATGCATCTGGTGCCGCGAGAGAATCTTCCGGAGCCTAATTCTCAAGGTGAATTCGCGAGATACCACCACGTTATCTCTTCCTTCGTGAAGGTCGTTACGAAACTTCTTGTATGCCTTTTCCTTCATTTTCCTCGGCAAACTCTTCACCAGACACGCACAAAATTTGCTTTTTTAACTTTGTTTGAAATAAACTTCATCAAAGAATCCCAATTAAAACACAGCTTTACAGCTTATTAAAATTAAACGATGATACGTATCTACCTTTTATTATGTTACATTAACTCTTATTCACATAACGTATATCATCTATTTATAAATCATTATTGTCAAAATAACTGAAATTGATTCTAATTATTGATTTTCAGAATTAATAGAAAATTTGATACATTGCTTTTCTAGACAAATTTCAAAATAAAAAATTTCTTTTTTGTTTTAATTATATATGTGTTTGTGTGTGTATGCATTACAATTTTTAATTGTATTTTTATGTATGCATTTTATGCTTTTATATATTATATTATCCTCAGAGAAAAATAAATTATTCGCGGATAAGGGTTAATTCTCTGCGACCCATATAAAACTCGTTGCGCACACACATACACACATTCTATTGCATTTTTATTAATATCCAGTTAAATCTTTACTCGTTATCGTTCTTTAAATTTGTTTATTCGCTGTTCTAAACCTAAACTAAATCTATCGCGTCGGTACGTGACGCGTTTGCGTAATTATTACAGTAAAATCTCGTTACAACGAGCTGCCGCCGTGGATCTCCAAATTGAATTTATTACACCAAAAGTTCGTTACATCAAGCCGCGTATTAGATGCGAAGATTCAATCACACTTCGTTATAGCGAAAATGTCGTATTCCATCGATGTTCATTATAACGGAATTAAAAGGAATTAGCTTTATTTAGTCATTAAATGATAGTGATTTACATAGGATGATCAAAAATGAAGGAATATATCGAAAATATAGGTAAATATATTTCGACAAATACGTCTTTGGATAAAAATATCTTAAAATATCATCAAAAAGTTGTTGTAGTCAATAAAACAGTATTAAATTAAAAAGTATAATTCTATTAAAATAAAATTTATTTTAAATTAATATGAGTAATATAAATATAACATAAAAATGAAATATAATAGAATTATTATAATATATAAATGTTATATATATGTACATACTTTTATAATGTAAATATGAAATGTATTGTTACATTTTTATAATTGTGTAAAATAATTAATTTTGTTAGTAGATATATTTTGCAGCTTTATTTAACTTGATAAAAATTTTTCGTTTTTATGATCTATAGCTAAAAAATTACTTTTATCTTGATGTTTTCAACAAATTAAGAACAATTTGGAAGAAATCCTTAAATCTGCACTTTATCTACGATGCATTCTACATGGCGGCACAAGCACTGATAAATAGAATCACATGTATCGCTATTGATTTCACGTAGATTACTGTGCAACCGAGTGAAAGTTAGAATATTAATTGGTATAATCAGTCTCATCAAATAATGGGTAATCATCAGTTTCTCTTGTGCAACGTCGTCATTATTATTTGTACGAAGTCAATATAATCTCGTGTAAAATGCATATTTCGCAACTTTTTGCATTTTCCTTGCAATTTCTCTGCCTCTTCCGGCATCCGCTTCCGTACTTCCGCTTTTGCAAGCTTTTCCGGTGATTTTTAATTTAACAACAATTGGACAATTATATTGACTAAAATCTAACAATTTATCTCCTTTTTCTTCCTTCCTTATGTCGCAATATCAACTTTATCATAAGCAATTCGTTCACTAATTATTAATCGATCGACGAGAAGATAATCGTTGAGGTTCTATGCATTGTGCAACTTCATGACAATACGTTGCAACTTTACAACACAATGGAGATTTCCTACTTTCTAAATTGACTCTTTCATGTAGTCTTAGTATCAATAACGTAAAGTTTTTTTTTAGGAGATGCCTCATTTGTTTCCGCATGTTTTCAGACAATCAAAAAAATTGATGACGATAAAAAAGGACAAGTTAAATTACTTTTATTTATTATTTTATTTATTTTGTTTAAGTGTTTATTAATTAATATTTTTGAGACTTCCATGAATACTTTCTACAAAGATACTATGCGTTTTGCAAATTCTCCATCTTCAAATCTATCGTTAGAATACCAATGTTTGTGAATAGGCTGCTTCTCGTCCTGATGAAGTGAACTGCAATGTTCACGAAACTTTGACATTTTAATAATGGATTCACATACGGAAATAATCCACGAAATGCACATTAATTCTTTTATTTCTTTAATTTATTACAGCTTGCATAATAATTGATAACTGCTTTATACTCTCTCTAAATTTATTACATTCAATCTAGAATAATTAACGATATTATAACATTGATACAAAATACATTGTGTGTATTTAGATTCTTTGTTTTTAACATTTTTAATATATACTCCAAATTATTTTATATCACTTTTCTCATTGATTCTTAAGATTAATATCGATTCTGTTGTAGAGATTGAAGGTATTCGTTTATTGAATGCTTATGCCGTTACATAAATTAATAATAAAAAAAGCGACAGTTATTCCCAATTCATCTTTCTAGGTATTCTTCCTAACGGTGAGTACATGTATATCCTGCCCGATGATCCCGAAAACCATGACATCAACTAAAAAACACCGTCTTAATTCTTGAGCCAACGTGAGTTTTCCCAATTCTTATCCCTGCAAATTCCAACTTCACTGCATGTTTCCACAGTAAATAAATTAATAATATCAAATGAAATATACATGAATTCCCATGCTCAAAACAAAATTAGCATTGTATAATCAGACATTTAAATCGTGTCTAAAAAGTACATTGATTACATATAAACAAAAGAGAAAAAGATTGGAATACTTCTTTGACCATTTAAGTAATATCATTTAATATTATTTGATAATTGTCATTTTTAGAAAAGAATCTTTAGTTATTCAATTTGAATAACTAAAAGTTAATTGAAAAGATGACTAATTATTATACAAGTAAAATTTTCACAAGAAATTAGTCATTATTACTGTGATGACTAATGAATTCTTTGTTTCAGTTATTGGGTCGGAGAGTTGCTTTACAAAAACCTAAGTAAACTTTTTTTATATTTTTGACACATGACATTTATACACGCGCGGGTATTCAATTTTTTAAGTTTCTTTTTAAATGAACTGACGTTAGTCAGGACATCGGGGATATGAGAATGAATTGTATGTGTGCCATTTTGTTGCAGATCAGAGACAAAAAAGTAAAGGCGGCGGGAGTAGTTGCTGCTCGGCTTCCTGCTGCATACTCTAAGTCATCCCCTGTGACCGTCGCTGATGTCGGTGGTGAATCTCGTGGCGGATGGGCGTGCGGCATGGGCTGCCACAGCGCTGAGCCATGATTTCTAAGATTTCATGCTGATGTATAATCGTTAGTGGCTGAGCTCGTGAGCAGTGTAGCACGAGAAACGGATTGTCGGATGAAAGAGGGTCTCGCTCACGTGACATCCACTATTGTCGACTATCATCGAGGAGCAATGCGCGTTGCAATGATGCGTTCCCTGGTGAATGAATCTCCCACGTCGTTGGGCCGGTCGCTTATTTCGGTTCGTTTGGCAGGCGGTAATGCGTGCTCGATCAATACACTCACGAGGGAAATTTGCTCCAGAAGAAGAAAAAGAAGAAGAAGAATGTATTTCGTTATGGAGAAGTCGGATCATTGTCGACACGTCGATTAGCTTGCGAAGAGATCGAATTACGCCGATAACGATGGTCGGCTAACTTCGAGCTAAGTAACGAGCAAAGTTAGTTACTTTGGACGCTATGGCTCATGTTGTGATATACAGACGAACGTGAAAAGAATTTGATCAGTCACAAATTTTGTTAACAGCTGAAATCGATTAACAATTTTCTCTGTCCATTTCTAATTGATGACTGCAGCGTCAAAAAAAAAGAAAAAAAATTATGAAATTGCGTTCGTAAGATTAGTTAATTGACTTAACTAAATTTTGATTAACGGTCCAGAGTTAACTTAGAGTTAACTGAATATAATAAATTTTATTAACTATTCTGATTAATTTCATACGGCGATATTTCTTCATTTCTACAGCGTTTACATGGTTACATTAGAATATAAATGAAATAATCATAAATGTAGTTAGCAGTCTTAATTAAATTTTGTGCTTAGGGATTCTTTATCCTTTCCCTAGATTATATAGCTATAGCTATGATATTGATGAAAAAAAGAGACGATCGTAAATTTAGTTAACAGTTTTAACTAAATTTTGGTCGGCGATGCCCCGTCTTTTCCTAGATTTATGACCGTATAGTTATAATGTCGTGAGAGGGACAGACATTATCCGTTAACCAAGTCGGTTAACTTTCGTTAAGCCTCTCAGTTAACTTAAGTTTCGATTACTCACACACTCTCAACTTGATCTAAATTAATTTAACAAATTTAATTTAATTCCGCGTCTATCTCGCGCGCGCAGCGAAATCAGAATCGGCGGATTCTAAGAAAGTTAAACGTCAGTTAACTTTAACTATCGTTCAATTTACCGCAGTTAGAGCACTACTCTGCGTCGGTGCAACCGGCCTCGAAGATCGAGGAGGGCGACGCGAACAATTACGCATTCGCCGTGGATGTTTGTAATCTTGTTTTGTTCGCCCCGTATAAGGAACTCGTGTGTATGCACGGTAAGACGAATAGAATTTCCAGGGAGAGGGATTGGGTAGCAAAAGGCTACGTTCTGTTGTAAGCGTACATTCGAGACGCGCCCTGGAACGGCGCTACAATGCTTAGAAACTCAACCACTATCACAGTACTGCAGCATTATAATAATTATGTAGACGGGATCGTGTGCATGCTTGCGTAAATTGAGTGTATTATGTTCGAGCGAGAAAGAGGAAGAGGAAGCGAATGAGAGAGAGCGAAAGAAAGAGAAAGAAAGAGCGAGAGCAAGAGAGAATCGAAGAAAGAATAAAATTTATGTTGTGATATGCAGGTAGCGATTATATATGTTATATATATATAAATATATATATATATATATGTATATACAGGGTGTTCCTAGTCATTCGCGTATTCGGTCGATAATACTTAATGCATTGATAGTTAAAGAGAATCGCACGTAAGAGAAAAAAATTTTCACAGTGGCGACAGTCTCTGGATGAGAGACTGACTCGTGAGAAGCATATAAATCACTTTACTGTTATAAGTTTTATTCAGCGTGATGTTGACAACACGTTAAGATTAATAATGAGATGCACCAGCTGGATTTGGGATTTTTTTAAACTCATTCGATGTAAATCGTTCTCATGATATTTATCATCGACAAAAGCGCGACTGACCAGAGACTCCCTGTATGTACAGGATGTTGAGAAAGAAGAATGCGAAAATTTGCGAGTATATTCCTCGCAAATTCGATTTTTTTTTGCGAAAAATTCGACATTGCACACTTTTGATCACCTTAATTATTAGCAAAGCGATTAGCAAAGCGAATTCCATTAATGCGTGTAAATTCCATTAAAATAAAATAAAAAGTGTAAATTATAAATTGGAATATTGATTGTACGTAAAAGGATAAAAACTTCCAAAAGTTATTCATGCCATGTCGATGTATATCGATGAAGATAATCGAAGTGGCTTCGAACGAGTTTTATTGTTTATTGTGTGACTTTTTTGTTTGTTCACAAAAAAAATTTCATTTGATGGGTTCAAAGCTCGTTTAAAAATAAATAGAAAAAATTCGATGCCAGGACGCATCGAATGGGGTGACTTGGGATTACCTTCGAATCGGAATATATTCGCGTGTTATACATATTTGTATTTTTCTTTCTCGACAGACTGTATATACGTATTAATATCGAAATCGTGAATGCACATCGACACGCGCATTCTGCGTTTCGGCGTGCATGCGCGATAGTATGAGACACGTTGACGCGCAGTTAAGCTCTCATACGCATAGATGACTTTATTATCATGAATTTAAAATAAAAGTAATATTATATGACGTCACTTTGAGAGTTTAGTATTCCGAAGTATAAGATTATCAGAGAGGAGAGAAAGAGAGAGAGAGAGAGAGAGAGAGAGAGAGAGGGAGGGAAAGAAAGAGAGAGAAAGAGAGAAGACATTGGATCTCTAATGAATAGTTATGATTAAATGAAAACTCAAATATATTTCCTGTTATATATACTCCCTTCTCCTCCTTGCCCTCATCGAGTTTCCCTTCGGTCCTCCCTCTATTATTCCACCTTCTCTTACCCATCTTCCCTTTACCCCTTCGTGTTACCCGTCCACGCGAATCTGTCGGGCCTAGAACGTCGCTCTCGTTAGACCCAAGAATAATAATTCCACGCTATGAATTTATATGCCCATTTCGAATATCGATCGTAGTTAGATCCGATCAAACTGTTACGACGAATGCGTTATAGGCGATTCTCTATACACCGATACTAACACTAACGCACGCATGAACACGCGCGCACACATGCACACGCGCGCACGCACACACACACACACACACACACACACACACACACACACACACACACACACACACACACACACACAGAGCAATACATTACGTGCGCGTACACACGAATGTAACTCTCTAACACGCTATCTTATATTAATCGTACTGTAACTCTTACGAAATACATAACCCTGTGTATATATATATAATGCAGTGTTCTTACCGTAGTTAAACTTGCGAAAGAAGAAGCCAGGAATTTGTGCGATATCAAAGCGCAAGCTATGTATTTAATTTATTTCATATACATCCGGTAAAAAAGTCTATTTATAATTAATTATATATAATTACATGTAAAATATGTCCATATATCTCTATTCATATATATGCGTGCGTGTGTGTGTGCGTGCGTGCGTGCCTGCCTGTGTGTGTGTGTGTGTGTGTGTGTGTGTGTGTGTGTGTGTGTGTGTGTGTGTGTGTG
>Ga0157363_1008007_pt1 | contig 10030 bp, 6 predicted proteins | sample AttsexASBM1_FD_111477 | JGI IMG/M metagenome (GOLD analysis project Ga0157363, IMG submission 111477) | Fungus gardens microbial communities from leaf cutter ant in Ribeirão Preto, State of São Paulo, Brazil - Atta sexdens ASBM1 | ecosystem: Host-associated > Fungi > Mycelium > Unclassified ...
GAGGATGAAGTGATGGATGAAGAAATAAATAATGAACATGAAGAAATGTCTGAACAGGAAATGTCCGATGAAGATGCTCTATCAAGTGTTTCAACAGTGACATGAGAATGATGATGATAAAATTGAATAATATATCGAGCTCAAGTAAACGCCTTAAATCCTGTGAAAAAAATGTGTTGCATTGAGTTCTACTGAAAGTTATGGAAGATATTGCTCAATATGCATTGTAGAAATAAATGATCAATTTTCAAGTCTTCGTGCCGTTTGAATACATGATACCAACATGATATGTACAATTCTCGGAGGATATTTCTGTTCGGAATATAAAAATTTACTTTATCAAATAATACCTTGTAAAATGTGTCTTATTTGCACACAGTGATACAAGGTGTTGTAAAAGATACAAAAATAGACTAAAAATATACATTTTCAAAGCTTTTTTTTTATGAAAAGACTGTGAAAAGAGGATATAATATGAAGCAAACGGAGCGTGAATTGATGGAGCAAGTCGCTTAGTTGAATACGCGAGAATAGTACATTGCATGGGAACAGCGTTGCGATGTGTTTTTCAAATCGCTAGAAAAACAGAATCGTGTTAAACGTTCACGATTATCGATTGAGATCAAACAATCGTTGATCGTTCATATCGCGACTCGAAAGTTTTAAAGATTCAGTGCGTGAGAGAGTGCAAGATCGTTTTGTGCAAGTGGGTACCGAGTACAGTGCGGGACTCCGATGAGATCTCCGCGAGATAGATACGGCATTCGAAAGCCGTACATACTGACCGGTGCCATCATAACTCAAACTCTAGACATATCGAGTCTCGCCAATTTCTAAAAGACGCGAGTGAAATTTTACTGGAACGTATGTGAGACATTATGCAGAAACATAACTCTATAAAGATAAACACTGTATTCTATAGTGAATTCATAACAGGTGATAAATGCGCGAATAAAAGTATCATCACAAGAAATTATGAACTCTTCTATATGTCTGATTTACAAGAATGATACGCGTCGCGCGTCATCAAGCTTATCCTAGCATCGCTAGAGAAAATCTAGGAACGCGATAGCGAGTGGACGCTGTCACGTATCCTGAATTTGATTCTCAATGTGAACAAATACAATCCATTGCATGCGAGTTGTCATATTGAGTTACTGCGAGAGATTAAGATAAAGAAAGCAGTAATCAATGTGCAATCCGTGGACAATGCGTGCTTCACGTGGTCAGTGATTGCCGCTCTACACCCGGCTAGAAGTAACACAAATCGGGAATCCTCATATCAGCATTATAATATCATACTAAATCTCCAAGGCATTTCAGTTTCCGATGACGTTGAACCAAATAATAAAATTCGAAAATCAGAATAATATCTCCGTATCAACGTGTACAGTATCGAAGAACAGAAAAAAATTTTTCTTCACAAAAATTGCGACTAGCCGAAAGAGGTATGTACAAGCATGTTAATTTGCTGTACATGCAGGATCCACAGGACGCAGGGCATTTTGCGTTGATTAAAGATCTGTCCCGCCATGAAATCGCAAATTACTAGATCCAAGAATAAGAAATATTTCTGCGATCGATAAGTATAATAAGAAAAAAAAATCGATAAAACAATATTAAAAGAAACAGTAGTAAATATAATAATAATTTTGTATGATCTTTTCAGATGTCTACATTACTTCAATACAAATGAAAAATTACAGTCAGTAGATACTCAGTAGACTGCGGTAAAATGAATGACTGCGTCATCCGATTGCCTAGCGAGGATGATAAGTGGCTGAGTTTCAACAACTATTGCAGGAAGGAGTGCATCTCATTTGTGATCTACGCCGACCTAAAGTGCACATTGGAAAAAATGGAGAGAAATGAATAAGTCTGTGCACACATATCAGCAAGGTATTCAATATCGAATATTAATGGTTTTTATGGTGGTTTTTATTTATCAATAGTGCCATCATGACTAAATTCATTGAGCTTAGAGCGAAAATATACGCTTTATGTGTATAAGGAAAAAAGGACATGAAAAAGGTAAAGAGTGTTAACAGCAACGTTGTGGCAAGATCTATAATGTTCGAGGATTAAACTCGATGCTTGAACGATGCAATCGAAATGTCGCGCAGGCAATCGTGCATTAAATTAAAATTGCACGAGGTATACACGATTTCAAAAACAAAAATCGCTCTAAGTCCGCATGATGATAAGCGATATATCATGTCAAGTTCCATTGATACGCTGCCATGGGGACATTACCGGTGTACTAGTAAATAAATTTGTATATAGTATGTATATATAGTATGTATATATAATATATATATATATTTAATAAGTATATTTTGTACATTATGTTTAATATGTATATTACGTATAATATGTATAGCATGTAATTATGTACATACGTATGTACACATGTATAACTATAAAATGTATATATGTATAAATGTGTATGCATGAACGTTTGTATAAATGTATGTATAAATGTATGAACGTACGTATGATGTATGTATGTACGTATGTACATGTGTAATGTATAATATATTTATATTTAATATATTTACATAGGGAAAAAATAATTAAACAATTTGTAATAAATTTTATAATAAATTTTATTTTTTTTTTTATTATATTATCCAAGAGTTGAATTATCAAATCCTAGCCATTTAACATAAACCTTGTGTCCTTTTTTACGCAACACCTTTTTAACTAGATATACGTCGGGATTAGCAACTCATATGCAACTCATAGAATCATAGAATCTTTTAGACCGATTTTTCGCGGTAATCTTCCAGAAGATACGTGACAGAATTAGTTCTATGTATGTACTTTGATGTATGTACTTTCTAAACACCTCCGTAGTCCAATTTGGGGTGTAACCTTTCTCAAAGATCGTCTTGAATTTATTCACACATACTGAGTTACCATCTTTGAATCGCGGGAATGCGATGGCCTTTATGCTATTGTACACAGTGTTAAGAGTTTGTCGTAGAAGTCACATCGATGGATCGCATACTAATAGTTCGATGCTTTCGCACGTTGTACTCCGATATTAGACGCGTAACAAGTCGCTCCATTTATAATTGTGGGTAAATTGTTTCCACATATCGTTTTTCAACATATGATGGAATTGTTCGACGACTGACGCCTTCATTATGGAATATGTTGAATAATGATTTATGTTGTGTTTTTTCAAGAGTATTTGTATGTTTACTTTGTAAAATTTTTTTCCCCATATTTGCAAATTTTTCATCTTCCATCGTCTCGAATTATCTTTGCAATCGCTGTAGCCATCTCAATTCTATTTTTTTTTAACGGTACAGCCTATACCTACTTACTCAACACGTCGATAACGGTGAGAATATGTTAGTAACCTTTATTGAATCGTGTGTAAGGGCACCTCTCACATCAGCCACAGGTCATCTTATCCGTAAATTATGACGCGTCTGCGTGGAAAATTTTTTCTCGCCGGAGCGTGAAGTTCTTCCACTAGTCGCCACTTTTCGAGATTTTTCTTCTCAGACACGTTTTATTTTTTTATCGTGGTATAATGCGCAAAATATTACAAAGATCTAAACATTGTTGGTTGATTTCGACTAAAAACGATTGCGGATCCTCATTTCAATTTATAATCAAGTCAACTTCATGAAGTTTCTTGATAATAGATAAGATTTTGTTATCGATTATAAGATTATGTATCGTGGACATTGTGACCTGCCGGACGCGAGGCCTCAAGCAATCGGAGATAATCTATTAGCTCATTAAGATCGTCTTAATGAACATAATCGATTTTATTGTCATTTAGGATCATCATGTGTGATATTATATCTTTTCCAACACTTTTACCTGGCTTGTTGTTTAGTTTTCAGACGCATGGTATACGTTCCAATTTGTATTTTATCTGATACCAAGAGTGTGTTATTATATTCTTATATTTGTATCCTTTATTACCCAATTTTGGATTATCCGCTTTATGACTGCGCGCATTCGTTGCTAATAATATACTTTTATATGTTAGTTTATTATTCTCTGTGTAAATAGTGTCATCGGGAATTCTTTTGAAAATTAATTCATACAACCCAGGCGTATCTTTGAACTTTACTCCATCTACGATCACAAAATCATTCGTGTCTATATCGAATTGTTTATTACCGAGTATCGTACTGTTCTCACTGAAGTATATGCCATAAACGTGATCGATCATCTTTTCTCTGTCACCACCGAGAAGCATGTTTATGTATTTTTGTCCAAGTGGTCCCAATTGATTATGCAACTTTTCGAACTTGTCGCGTTTGCAATGATCGTTTAATTAACGTTTCAAGTGGCTCATTGGTCGTTTCATAAACGTCTTCGGCTGATGGAACGTGTGAACGTTCGTATGATAATTTATGTGATTCAGATGACACATATTAGAATCCAACGTAACTTTCGATTCTTGTATACATTGCTTTTGTTTAGACAACGATGTTAATTGAAGCCATGAATTATCCATTCTGAAATTATCGTTATGATCATCATCATTATCATGTTCATCATCGTCTTTTTCATTTTCTTCTGGTTTTCTTTCCTTAATATTTCTATCCTTCGCAATATTAGCTTCTTTCTTAATCGGTTGAGAATTTTCATCAGCAATGTTTTCGACGATCTGTTTTAAAGGTCTACAATGGGTTTAAAGTGTTTCTCCAACGCTATATCTTCCTCTATTTTACCGGTTTTTAAAACATGATACTTTTTATTGATACGAATCGAATTATTCGTTTTTGCAATTCGTTTTTGCTATTCTTGAGTTTTTTGTTGTTATCCATGTTGCACTATCCATGTTGCACTGTTGAAGGAAGAGAACGTTTCTTAGTTGACGCATCGACAACGACTAATCATTAAGGTAAACTCATTAAATCCTTTTCTGTATCGCTCATTTGTAAACGCATTGTCTTTATCTATTACTACGAATCCACTTTTGTTGCCAACAGCAACACAATTCGCAGAAATCCTTGTAAGACATGTCGGTGTTTACGTGAGCATTATATACATGTTTCAAGTTGGTACCATCCTGTTTTAATAGGATCAACAAATTTGCATTATCGCGTATGAGATGCTTTAATATCTTTGCATATGTTTGACACAGATAGAAGCAACGTCCGCGTGACGGCCCGTCATAAAATACTCTCTGATCGCATCTTGTTTGTCGCATACTACATCATCGAAGACAAAAATGGAGTTTGAAAGCGCCTCATTTGATGGAACTACATCGCCATTATTGGAAAACGTAAAATAACCGATTTCTTCAATCGATGTCAATAAATTCTTCAAATATCGATATTTTGGTTGTTACTGACTTCGAGTACATATACACATTCTCGAAGCGTAAGCCATGTGAATTTTCCAACAAACTTATCAACACATTTGTTTTACTATAGTTCGATGGACCGCAGATAACACCGCGTATAGAAATCGGTAGCATGTTTCCATGCTTATGTACTTCTTTTTCAGTCTGTACTTTATTGTCGACATTAATCACTTTGATCGTTTGTGATTGTCGCATGAACTTCATATCTTTTCCCTTCACGATATTATACAAATTAAAAAACGGATCAAGGGAAAATCTATTTATAGAAGCGCGCAAAGAGATCAGTATTCAAAATGCTTCTTGTCGGATAACTGTGATGTATATAGTTTAACCGCCAAAGAATTGAAATATATACCGAAAATTATTTTACTACGAGAATTTAAGAATTACATAGATCAATTGTGGGACAGATTACCCGAGCATATAAAGGCTGATTCAGAGATTCAGTAACATCATCGGTGCTTGAAACATTATAATTTGCCCAGCCATTGATCGCATATCGATGGCGTCATTTATAAAAAAATGTAGCGATCAACAAAAAAAGGGCGGTTTTTTAAATCACGCAATAAACGCTTCCAATCGAGTTGCATATCAATTTTGTGGATCAGGTACACATTTAGAAAAGAGATTGACTAGGCGATCGAGGTATTAATCCATTGGACGCAGCGTGATCACGACATAGCTTATTTGCGGAGCAAAGATCTCACAAAACGACACATAGCTGACAAATCTCTAAGGAGGCGCGGAAACGAATTATCGTGAAAAATTCGACTCTTGGAAAGAGAGCTGCTGCTGTTTGGGCGGCTATAAAAACCAAAACGAAAATTGGGCTTGAAAACAAAAAAAAAGAAGAAAAATCTGATGAAAAAACGAATACTATCGATAATAAAACGTGACATCATACCTATTATACCGCTATTGGGAATTGATCGGCGGCGCGGCAGGAGTAGCAAAAGCTATAAGTGATAATAAAACCGCGCAACGTCAGTTGGATGAATTGAAACGTCACAATCGCGTCATAGAAGGTCATGAAATTTACCTCGCTCCGTACAAACATGGATAAGGAGTCTCAATGAAAAAAATTTTTTTTTTAAATTCAAAAGAAACAATAAAAATGCCAAAGAATATAATTACCAACATGTAACTGCAACAATTGGCAAAACATATGCATATTCCACATTTTAGAGATATTTTTATACTACTTTACTAGGGGGGAGTGTATCGAAACGAAAGTGGCATCGAAAATTTGAATAATGCCGATGAACCAGGTACTCATTGGGTGGTGTACGCGAAGCGAAGAGATCGTGTTGTTTACTTTGATAATTTCGACAATCTTCGACCGCCGAAGGAATTGGTGCGATATTTGGATGTAATGCAGATCGAGTATAACCACATACCTTATCAATATTACGATCAAAGTAATTGTGGACAACTGTGTCTACAGTTTTTACAGACAATTGATGATCAATTTAAGAATTGACATTACACTCTTTCAACTCAGTATTCATTCAAACATGTCACTGATATTTACGCTCAGTAAGAGTAGCGTCCTCGCGGCCTGCTACTTTCCGGCCGTAGATTTGAATGATGGCGATTACGAGCTCGATGTGACGAACTTTGAAATCTATCATACGATATCTAATGCAGCCCTGCAAATCATTCTCCGCGAAATATAGCAACTACATAAGGAACAGGCATTCAAACAGGCGGAGCTGGTTTTACCATTTGCGGCGATTTTACAACGACAGGATGCGGAGATCCATTCACTGTAGGAGAGTTTACGAGGAGCGTCCGTATCGAATAACCGGTTAAGTCTCCTCATTCTTGAGATCGCGAATTCGCGTACTGCTTCTTGTCGTCATGCCGCCGGCGAAGACCGCTCCGTTTTTCATTCATGAATGTTGTGATGTGCGTGACTCCGTCGCGAAAGGAAACGGGTTTCAAGTTAAAGCCGGATACGTTCGACAGTACTATGCTTATACGCAAATTCTTTTCTCAATTCAGTTTGATCGCGCGTGCGAACGGTTGATCTAAAGAAACAAAAACTGCCGTTTTATACTATTTCCACCAACTAGAATAACAATAATAATAAGGAATTTGTTTAAAACAGGTATGAAAATCAGTAATGAGAAAGAATGTTGGGAATGTGATAAGGAGGATCACTTTCGCTCCGACCGGGCACGACGGAGACGAGAAACAAGGAATAGTCCAGCTGATCGGGGCAAGCTCGACTAAAGTAGAAATAATTCCGAAAAATAATTGTTTTATGGTTAACCAATGTTCTTGTATGACAATGTATGTACTAATGATTATTCTTTCAGGTTTATAAAATTGAAAATAAAAATAATTGTTAACGACCAATTATTTGATTGATAATTTGTGTGCTAATCTATATCTTTTCAAGATGAATAGAATTAAGCATAATTTGCGGGAATTTTGCTATAAGGGTGAGGCAAATGATAAACCTTGTATTTTTAGAATCGATACAGGCTTCGATATTTCCATAATAAATCAAAGATTTATCGAATTGGATGTATTAAGAATAGAAATAAATAATTGCAATATCACCCCACGGGGGAACAGATTATAGTCAAATCATAATCAAAGTTCGATTTGCAAAATATTCTCTGAAAGTTTCAATGTTGATTGTTAAAATAAACAATGATTGTATTTTAGTAATCGATTTTCTCAAATTATTTAATTTGCAAAATATTTTTGATTTCATTTTTCTCAATTCATTTGCTGAAAATAATGCTAATTTTGATTATTACCGCATTGAACATGTTGTTACAGTGCCGTCGAGTTTAATTCGAAGGAAACTCTCATTATTTAAATGAATCTGAAAGAGAAAGCTTTGCCAATTTTCTAAATGAATTTAGCGATGTATTTGCTAATGAGATTTTTGCAGGAAATTGTAAGTGCTCGGAGAGCACATGATAAACATGTAGGATCCTTCCCCCATAAAGCAGGCTTCTCGACATACCAATACAAATGAGAAGGGAAGTGAATAAAATTATTTCGGAAATGAAAGATCAAGGAGTTATTGAAGAATCTAATACTTCATGGACCTGTGATGTTAATTAAAAAAAAGAATGAAACAATAAGGTTTTTTGTGAACTATTGCAAGATAAATGCAATACTCATAAATGATTCCTATCTATTATCCAGATAGATGATATCCTCGATCAATTAGCAGGTAACGTTTGGTTCACTATTTTAAATTTAAAAAGCGATTATTGGCAAACAAAAGTTTGTCTGGAAGATAGAGAGAAAACGGCATTTTCGGTTGATAATAGTTTATGGCAATTTAGAGTTATGCCTTTTGGTTTATGTAATGCTCCTGCAATACTTGAAAAAGTAATGAAACAGATTTTAAAAGAACTTCTTTATAAAGTTTGTTTAGTTTATCTCGACGATATAATTGTTTTTAGAAAAAGCTTTGAGAAAATGTTATTAAATTGTAGAAAGATTTTTCTCCGGTTAAAGGAAGTAAATTTGAAGATAAATTTAAAGGAATGTATTTTTTTTAGTGAGGAAATTAAATACTTAGGTCATGTAAACAGAGGGGACACTACAGGTCCAAAGAAATTAAGTGCTGTGAGGGATTGACGAGGAAACTTCTTAAATGTTTTTTATTCCTCAGAATAAAAAACATTTAAGAAATTTCCTCGGGTTCTTATTATCAAAAATTTGTAAAAGAATTTTCTTTTTTGGCAAAGTCTCTTTTTCTCTGCATTAACGGAAAACGGGATTGAATTTGTTTAAGAGGAGAGACATCAAAGTTCTTTCGACGAATTGAAACAGGCCTTAACTTTCTTTTTGATTTTAGCATTTTCTAAAATTTTCTAGAATTTATTCTCCCTCTCGATACAGATCAAATCAAGGAATTGAGGCAATCTTATCACAGAAACAAGATGATGTAGAAAAGATGATTGCTTATTTTAACCAAGTATTAAATAAAATCGAAAAGAATTATTGTGTCACGCGACGCGAACTTTTAGCCATAGTGCAGTCGGTGAAATCGTTCCATCATTATTTGTATTGACAAAAAATTTTAATTCGCATAGATCATGCCTTACTTAAATGGCTGATATCTTTTAAAGATCTAGAAGACCAATTAGCACTGGATGGAAAGATTATAGGAATACAATTTCGAAATCATGTGTCGTAAAGATCTTTCACATAAAAACACGTACGGATTATCGAGGCGATCATGCGCGAGTGAACAGTGTCGTTATTGCGTAGAGCTGAAAGACGCCGCAAAACAAGAAAATTCTTAGACGGATAGTTTTAATCGAAGAAAATTTTGAAGAATGGCGAAGAGAGCAATTGGAAGATCCATGAATTTCATTATTTCTGTCCAAAAAAAGAGATGGGAAAGGAGCGTCCATTTTGACAAGAAGTAGCAGCGAAGGATACGACGACCAAAATTTATTGATCCTACTAGAACTCTCTCGAGGTTAAAAATGGTGTCCGCCTGTTCAAGAGATGGAAGGCTCCTAATTTGAAAAAGATGCCTGTATGGAAAAAAAGCTATTAGAATGCCAATAGTAACTAATAGAATAGTAACTATTCAACGGCAACAAGCATTCAACACTATTGTATTGAGTACTGTAACACTAGTAACAATTAATTTCCATTACATAATTATTAACTATTGACAGTATGAACTTTTAGAATGTAATAATA
>Ga0157363_1008008_pt1 | contig 10030 bp, 9 predicted proteins | sample AttsexASBM1_FD_111477 | JGI IMG/M metagenome (GOLD analysis project Ga0157363, IMG submission 111477) | Fungus gardens microbial communities from leaf cutter ant in Ribeirão Preto, State of São Paulo, Brazil - Atta sexdens ASBM1 | ecosystem: Host-associated > Fungi > Mycelium > Unclassified ...
CGGGATCGAACCGCTGACCTCCTGCATGCCATGCAGGCGCTCTCCCAGCTGAGCTATAGCCCCGAACCGAAAAAACCGTCGGATGTTCTCGACGGACGGCATAATATGAAACCGCCTTCAGGGTGTCAACGGCAAAATCAAAAACTGCGTTTGATCGCTGAAAAAGGCGGCAAATCCCGGATCGCGCTGTTTTCAACCGCTTTTATTCAGCGCGAAAGAGGAGGTTAAACAATGTGGCGTCGCGCCCCTCTTTGGCTGCTGCGTCAGGTTAAATTACGGTTAAACAGCCTTTAGGATTTTTCTTGTTTTCCGTTAAAAGCCGTGTAAAACTTAGCCCGCTAATTAAGTGGTCATCGCTGCCCACGCCTTATTACAACACCATCCCTGTCACAACTATCAATAATATTCGAGATACTATGTCGCTGCATTCACCTAAAGAGATCGCTCAACTGGCGATTCAGGCTGGCGTCACTAAAAGCCGCGCCTCCATTCCGACGTTATTAATTCTTGGTTTTATGGCTGGCGCCTTTATCGCCACCGGCTTCCTGCTTGACCTGCACGTGATTAACTCACTGCCGGCGGACTGGGGCTCGTTCGGCGGCCTGCTTGGTGCAGCCGTCTTCCCGGTGGGCTTGATCCTGACCGTACTGGCGGGCGGCGAACTGCTGACCGGCAATATGATGACGATGCCGGTCGCCTGGTTCGCGCGTCGCATCAGCGGTTTCGCCGTGCTGCGCAACTGGTTCTGGGTCACTATCGCCAACTTTATCGGCAGCCTGGCCATCGCCTGGTTCTTCGGCCATATGCTTGGCATGACCGAAGGCGACTACCTGAAGAAGACCGTCGCCATCGCCAGCGCGAAAGTGCATGCGGACTTCCTGCACGCTTTTATCTCCGGTATCGGCTGCAACTGGCTGGTTTGCCTGGCGGTGTGGCTCGCTTTCGCCAGTAAAGATGTGGTAGGCAAAATCTTCGGCATGTGGTTCCCGGTTATGGCCTTCGTCGCCATCGGCTTCCAGCACGTCGTCGCCAACATGTTTATCGTGCCCGCGGCTATTTTCGCCGGTCAGCTGAGCTGGGCGGAGTATCTGCCGAACTTTGTGGCCGTGTTCCTGGGCAACGGCGTCGGCGGCGCGGTATTCGTCGGCCTCGCCTACTTCCTCGCCTTCCGTCCTTCCGCTGAAGCGGTAGGCACTGCGCAGTAATTTTTTGCCTTTTGTCGCAAGGCAAAAGGCAATTTCCCTTCCTGTTACTTTCACGCGTTACGATTTGCTGTAATATGTAGAACTAATGTATTAAACAGGGACAGCATCGTGAAAAAGGAATGGTTAACCCCCGAAGAGCTTGCGAACGAAACAGGTTACAGTCGGCAAACGGTGAATAAATGGATCAAGCGCGAAAACTGGACCACCACGCCGAAGCCCGGCGTACAGGGCGGTAAGGCGCGATTAATTCATATCGACGAGCGTGTGAAAAGCTTTATTCAGTCCATGCGTAACCTGAACGAGCCGAACGCTTCCTACGCCGCGCAGCAAAATTCTTTACCTGCGTTACTATTAAGTTCTGTACAGCAAATGACGCAGAATGAGCAGGATCTTCTTGCCGCGATGATTTTGCGCGAAGGGATTAAAGGCGTGCTGCAGCGGCTGGGCATCAGCGAAGAATAAAAAAAACCGGAAGCATCGCGCTTCCGGTTTTTGTTTGTCAGGCCTGCGCTTCGCGTTCGGCGATAAAGGCCAGCGCTTTTTCGATCCGCGCCACGCTACGGCGCTGTCCGATGGCTTCGACGGTGACGTCCAGGCCTGGCGACTGACCGGCGCCGGTCACCGCGACGCGCAGCGGCATGCCGACCTTGCCCATCCCCACTTCCAGCTCATCCGCCGCGCTCTGAATCGCATGGTGAACGTTTTCCGCCGTCCAGTCGGTAATGGCGGCCAGCTTGTCGCGCACCACTTCCAGCGGCTGACGCGCCACCGGACGCAGGTGTTTTTTCGCCGCATCGGCATCGAACGCGTCGAACTCTTCATAGAAGTAATGGCAGGAAGCCGCCATCTCTTTCAGCGTCTTGCAGCGTTCACCCAGCAGGGTCACCAGCTTCGCCAGTTCCGGGCCGGTACGGGTGTCGATATTCTGCTGTTCAATGTGCCACTGCAGATGAGTCGCCACATATTCCGGCGGCAGGCTGTTGATATAGTGGTGGTTGAGCCACTGCAGCTTTTCGGTATTGAACGCGCTGGCGGATTTGCTCACCGCGTCGAGCGTAAACAGCTCTTTCATCTCCGGGATAGAGAAGATCTCCTGATCGCCATGGGACCAGCCCAGACGCACCAGGTAGTTGAGCAGCGCTTCCGGCAGATAGCCGTCGTCGCGATATTGCATCACGCCTACCGCGCCGTGACGCTTGGAGAGCTTTTTGCCGTCGTCGCCCAGAATCATCGAGACGTGCGCGTAGACCGGCACCTGCGCGCCAATCGCTTTAAGGATGTTGATCTGGCGCGGCGTGTTGTTTATATGGTCTTCGCCGCGAATCACATGGGTGATGCCCATGTCCCAGTCATCGACGACGACGCAGAAGTTATAGGTCGGCGAACCGTCGGTACGGCGGATAATCAGGTCATCCAGCTCCTGGTTGCTGAACTCGATCGGGCCGCGGATCTGGTCGTCAAAGATGACCGATCCTTCCTGCGGGTTGCGAAAGCGCACCACGCAGGGCTCATCCGCCGCGTGATGGTCATGGCTGTCGCGGCAGCGGCCGTCGTAGCGCGGCTTTTCGCCGTTCGCCATCTGGGTTTCACGCAGCTGTTCCAGTCGCTCTTTTGAGCAGTAGCATTTATAGGCGGTGCCCGCTTCCAGCATCTCGTCGATGACGGCGTTGTAGCGGTCGAAGCGTTTGGTCTGATAGTACGGGCCTTCATCCCAGTCCAGGTTCAGCCAGTTCATGCCGTCCATAATGGCTTCGATGGCTTCCGGCGTTGAGCGCTCGAGATCGGTGTCTTCGATGCGCAGGACGAATTCGCCCTGGTGGTGACGCGCGAAGAGCCAGGAGTAGAGCGCGGTACGTGCGCCGCCGACATGCAGGTAGCCGGTCGGGCTGGGCGCGAAGCGAGTTTTGATTTTCATTCAGCAGTGCCTTAGATGCGCAGGTTTTATGTCTGGATGACAAAAAACGGGTTAGACGCGAAAAACCGTGCGCACATTCTAGCACCTGGCGTTGAATCCTCAATGACCGCGCGCCTGCGCAAAGACGTTAAGCCATGAGTTTCTGCTAATAAAACCAGCATATTGGCTAAAAGCAGCGCGTGATGTCTAATTTTGAAGCGAACGCGCATTTTAGTTTTAAAAAGCGTTGACTCACTTCGAAGGATCCCTATAATGCGACTCCACACAGCGGGGGTGATTAGCTCAGTTGGTAGAGCATCTCCCTTACAAGGAGGGGGTCGGCGGTTCGAGCCCGTCATCACCCACCACTCTAAAGGTGGCCCGCAGTGAACAAGAGATAAGATATGGGTGATTAGCTCAGTTGGTAGAGCATCTCCCTTACAAGGAGGGGGTCGGCGGTTCGAGCCCGTCATCACCCACCATATCTTAGTCAGATGACGCTCTTGTTAAGCAGTACCGAAGTGGGTGATTAGCTCAGTTGGTAGAGCATCTCCCTTACAAGGAGGGGGTCGGCGGTTCGAGCCCGTCATCACCCACCACTTCGGGTCGTTAGCTCAGTTGGTAGAGCAGTTGACTTTTAATCAATTGGTCGCAGGTTCGAATCCTGCACGACCCACCAATTCAGAGAAAAGCGCCTTTCAGGCGCTTTTTTCGTTTCTGCGCGCCGTGGGTTTGCGCGCAGGATGAGAACCTGCGCAGGTTCGACTGAATCGCCGGGAGCGATTCAGGCTGATGCATCGCCTCACCCGCAGGGCGAGGCCCCGGACGGGCCGAGGCGCATCCTGCACGATCCGCCCATTCAGAGAAAAGCGCCTTATCGGCGCTTTTTTCGTTTCTGCGCGCCGCGGGTGAGTGCCTTTCAGGCGCATGGGATGGGCCGTTACGTAACGTCGGCGTGAACACGTCCGTGTGGCCTCGGCCGCCGCTTCCCTGCGGCGGACGCTTTACTTCACGGCCCATCCCGCGCGCCTTGTGTAGCATCGTGCGGCGTTTGATAAAAATCAGGGGTAGCTTTCCTTATCTTTTCCAAACCTTAACGCATTCTTGCCTCAAGGCTTTTTCTCCTCAACCGATAACGATCATGTCTATTTGCAAGGAGAAAACCGATGTCATCAATATCCGCTTTATCTGGCAGTACAGGCAGCAGCGCCGGCAGCAACGTCAGCGTCTCGTCGCAGATTTCCGCGCTGAATAAGCAGATCCAGAACATCACGAAGCAGGTCAAAGAGCTGTCGGATAATCAGGAGCTGACTGACGAGCAGAAGTCGGAAATGGAGCAGATGTATCAGTCCCAGATCGCCATGCTTGAAGCGCAGATCGCCCAGCTAGAGCAGAAGCAAACAGAGCAGGCGCAGCAGAACAGCGAGCCGGCGAATCAGGTTAGCGACGTGAAGGCCGGCGACGGCGTGAATCGTCCAACGGAAGCCAATCAGCTTAACGTTTATATCTAAAACGCCGGATTGATCGCGCGTTGTTGCGTCAGCAGCGTCGCCTGCTGGCGCGCTTCCTGCCAGATCGCCTGCGCTGCTGGCGTCAGCGAACGGTTTTTACGCTTGACCAGCATCAGGCTGCGGTTGATTTCAGGATAGAGCCGACGCACCGTCAGCGCCCTGCCCGCCGGCAGCGGCAGCGCCAGTGCCGGCAAAATACTGATGCCGATGCCTGCATCGACCATGGGAAACAGCGTCGCCGGATGACCGATATCCTGCACCACGTTAATTTCCACCTGCTGCTGCCGCAGCGCCGCGTCAATCAACACGCGGCTGCCGGAAGCGTAATCCTGCAACACCATGTCGCGTCCCGCCAGCATGCGCCAGTGCGCCGTATCGACCGCCGCAAGCGGATCGTCGCTGCGGCACAGCAGTAAAAAAGGCTCCTCCAGAATCGGCTGACAGTCGAGGTCGCTATCGTTAAGCGGGCCGATCACGATGCCGAAATCGACTTCGGCATTGCGCACGCTCTGTAAAACCACCTGCTGCATCCGGTCGTGCAGAATGACGCTGATATCGGGATAGCTTTTCTGGCTGGCGGCGAGACACTGCGGCATCAGATGCGCAGAGATAGTCTGGCTGGCGGCAATACGCACCGTGCCGCTTCGCTGTTCGCCGTAGCTGCGGATATCCAGCAGCGTCGAGTCCATCTCTTCCAGCAGGCTCGCCATACGCGACGCCAGCTGCTGCCCCGCTTCCGTTAGCATCACCTCGCGCGTGGTGCGATCGAGCAGCCGCACGCCGATAACCGCCTCCAGCTCTTTGATGCTGTGACTGACCGCCGACTGGCTCAGGCCGATAGCCTGCCCGGCTTGGCTAAAACCGCCGTGATGGGCAACGGCGACGAAGGTGCGCAGCTGGCGTAACGTGTAATTCATCGAAATGGCTCATAGATTGATGCAATAAATCAATTTTATTTCTAAACCCGCATCACGCACAATCACTGCATGTAACTTTTAACCGGATTTTAACAATGGGATTTCTGCGACTCGATCCGATGATGATCAAACTGATCATCACGGTACTGCTGGCCACTTTTCTGCCCGCTAAAGGCGTTTACGTCGATATCTTCGACTACCTGACCACGGCCGCCATCGCCCTGCTCTTTTTTATGCACGGCGCCAAGCTGTCGCGTGAAAAAATCATCGCGGGCAGCAGCCACTGGCGGCTGCACCTGTGGATTATGTTCAGCACCTTCGTGCTCTTCCCGATTATCGGCCTGCTGATTGTCTGGTGGCATCCGGTTAACGTCAGCGCAGAGATCTACACCGGCTTTATTTATCTCTGCATCCTGCCCGCCACGGTGCAGTCCGCTATTGCTTTTACCTCAATGGCGGGCGGCAACGTTGCGGCGGCGGTCTGCAGCGCTTCGGCCTCGAGCCTTCTGGGCGTCTTTATCTCGCCACTGCTGGTGAATCTGGTGATGGACGTGCACAGCAGCGCACCGTCTAACGGCCTTGAGCAGGTCGGCAAAATTATGCTGCAGTTGCTGGTGCCTTTTGTTCTCGGTCACCTGTCGCGTCGCTGGATTGCCGGCTGGGTAGAGAAGCATCGCGGCCTGATCGGCAAAACCGACCAGACCTCGATCCTGCTGGTGGTCTACTCCGCCTTTAGCGAAGCGGTAGTAAACGGTATCTGGCATCGTGTCGGCATTGATACCCTGCTGTGGATTCTGGCGGGCTGCATCCTGCTGCTGGCGCTGGTGCTGGCGATCAATCTCCTCGCCTCCCGTCTGTTCGGCTTTAATCGCGCAGATGAAATCGTGGTGCTGTTTTGCGGCTCGAAAAAGAGCCTGGCGAATGGCGTGCCGATGGCAAACATTCTGTTCCCGGCGAGTTCAGTGGGCATTATCGTGCTGCCGCTGATGATCTTTCACCAGGTGCAGCTCATGGTCTGCTCCTGGATCGCCCAGCGCTATAAAGTCAGCAACGAGAAGAAGCTGGCGCAGCAGGTGAAGCCGACCGTCGTCGAGTCGCAAAAGTAACGAAAAGCCCGCCGAAGCGGGCTTTTTTATGCGTTGCGTTTAAGCGGTTTGACCAGGCCCTCCAGGCCTTCGATCTTGATAGCGAGCGTCATTTGCATCAGCTCGCCGAGATGCCCCGCGGGGAACTCCGCTTTACGCGCGAACCACAGCAGATAAGGCTCTGGCAGATCGATAAGCAGACAGCCCTTATATTTGCCGAACGGCATCGTCGTGTTGGCGATTTCAACCAGGTGCGCTTTGTCCATATCAGGCGTCCAGCAGTCGGATCATTTCAGCTTCGTCGATCACCTCAATACCCAGCTCCTGCGCTTTAACCAGCTTGGAACCCGCCGCTTCGCCCGCGATAACCAGATCGGTTTTCTTCGAGACGCTGCCGCTGACCTTCGCACCGAGCGCGGTCAGGCGATCTTTTGCCTCATCGCGCGTGAGCTGGGTCAATGAGCCGGTCAGCACCACCGTTTTGCCGGCAAACGGGCTGTCGATCTCTTCCGCCCTGACCACCTCGATTTTTGGCCAGTGGACACCGATCTCATCCACCAGCTGGCGAATGATCTCGCGGTTGCTCTCTTCATCCATAAAGTTGCGTACGTGGGTGGCGACGACGGTGCCGACGTCCTGCACCGCAATCAGCGCCTCCAGATCGGCGTCCATCACTTTTTGCAGCTCGCCAAAGTGATTCGCCAGGTTAGCGGCGGTCGCCTCGCCGACTTCGCGAATGCCCAGCGCATAAAGGAAACGCGCCAGCGTGGTCGATTTCGCTTTCTCCAGCGCGTTGACCACGTTCTGCGCCGATTTCGGCCCCATGCGATCCAGACCGAGCAGCTTCTCCGGCGTCAGCCTGAAGAGATCCGCAGGGGTTTTGACATATTCGGTCTCTACCAGCTGGTCAATAATTTTATCGCCCAGACCGTCGACGTCCATTGCGCGACGCGAAACGAAATGCTTGAGCGCCTCTTTGCGCTGCGCGCCGCAGATTAGCCCGCCGGTGCAGCGCGTGACCACTTCTCCTTCGACGCGTTCGACGTCGGAGCCGCACACCGGACAATGAGTAGGAAATACGATTTCGCGCGTCTCTGCCGGTCGCTCGGAGAGCACCACGTTGACGACCTGCGGGATCACGTCGCCAGCTCGGCGGATCACCACCCTGTCGCCGATGCGCAGGCCGAGACGCTCGATTTCATCCGCATTGTGCAGCGTGGCGTTGCTGACCATCGCGCCCGCGACCAGCACCGGCTCAAGCCGTGCCACCGGCGTTACCGCGCCGGTGCGGCCCACCTGAAATTCAACGTCGCGCACGAATGTCATCTGCTCCTGCGCGGGAAACTTAAAGGCCACCGCCCAGCGCGGCGCGCGCGCCACAAACCCGAGACGCTCCTGCAGCTCCTGCGAATCGACTTTGATGACTACGCCGTCGATATCAAATCCCAGCTCAGGACGCGTCTCCTCTACCTGACGATAGAACGCCAACGCCTCTTCCGCGCTGTGCACCAGTTGAACGCGGTTGCTGACCGGCAGGCCCCAGGCTTTAAACTGCTGTAACCGCGCATAGTGGCTGCCCGGCAACTCGCCGCCCTCCAGCAGTCCAAAGCCGTAACAGAAAAAGGTAAGCGGACGCTTCGCGGTGATGCGCGGATCGAGCTGGCGCAGCGATCCCGCGGCGGCGTTGCGCGGGTTAGCGAAGATTTTGCCGTCGGTGCGGCGCGCTTCGGCATTCAGCTTCTCGAAGCCGCGCTGCGTCATAAAGACTTCGCCGCGCACTTCCAGCCGCGCGGGAAAATCGTCGCCCTTCAGGCGCAGCGGGATCGCGCCGATGGTGCGGACGTTGGCGGTGATGTTCTCGCCCGTGGTGCCGTCGCCGCGCGTGGCGGCGCGCGTCAGCAGGCCGTTCTCGTAAAGCAGGCTCACTGCCAGGCCATCCAGCTTCAGTTCGCAGCAGTAGGCGATATCGTCGCTGTTTTTCAGGCGATCCTGCACGCGCTTGTTGAAAGCGAGAAAACCGGCTTCGTCGAAGGTATTGTCCAGCGACAGCATCGGCACCTCATGGCGCACCTGCTCAAACACCGTTAGCGGCGCGGCGCCAACGCGCTGGGTCGGCGAGTCAGGCGTGATGAGTTCGGGATGCTGCTCTTCCAGCGCGCGCAGCTCGCGCATCAGGCGATCATATTCGGCGTCCGGTATCTCGGGCGCGTCCATGACATGGTAGAGGTATTCGTGATGGCGCAGCGTGGTGCGCAGTTCGGTGATTTGGTCCTGAACGGATTTCATATTGCCCCATCAGATAAAAAACCCCCGACAGGCGGGGGTTTGGTGAATCAGAATTAACGGTCTGCCCTATTCTCTGGATTCAATGACTTCGCGTATGCGGTTCTTGTAGGTTTCCAGCTTCTGCGGCGTCATCATGCGACGCTCGTCATCCAGTACCACGCCGCCGACGTCATCGGCGATACGCTGCGCGGACTGCAGCATCAGCTTAAAGTTTTGGTTCGCGTCGCCGTAGGAAGGCACCATCATAAAGATTGAGATGCCAGGCGTGGAAAAGTCAGACATCTCGTCTGGATTGAACGAGCCGGGCTTCACCATGTTTGCCAGGCTAAACAGCACCGGACCGCTGCCCGCCGGGCTGAGATGGCGATGGAAAATATTCATTTCGCCGAACTGGAAGCCCGCCTGCAGAATGCCCTGCAGCAGCGCTTCGCCATTCAGCGTGCCGCCGGTATGCGCGGCGACGTGCAGCACCAGCACCGTCTCTTTCGGCTTGCCTGGCGCTTTCGGCGCCTCCTGACGAACTGGCTCAATAGGCTGTGGCTCATGCTGTTCCGGCGGGTGGCGAGCAGGCTGCTGCTGCGCTGGCTCCGCTTCGTACAGCGGTTCGGGCTGCACAGCGTCCAGCGGGTCTAAATCGAGCAGCGGATCGGCCTGAATCGGCTGCGCTGGCGCGAAACGCGGCGCAGGTTCCTGCGGCGCCTGAACAGGCTGAGGCTGCGGACGCGGCTGCTGTGGACGCGGCTGTTGCGGCGTCAGTAGCGGATCGTCTTCCTGCTGGGGTTGCGGGCGCGCGGCGGGCTGACGCGGCTTCTCTGGCGCGGCGCTGAAGACCGGCGCGTCATCCTGCTGCTCGTCGCGGAAATTATCGATGCGCGGCTCCTGATGCGGCCGCTCATGGCGCACGCGAACTTCGCCGACGCTCTCTTCGTCATCGGTCAGGCTATCTTCATCGTCGCGCTGGTCGCGCTGTTTGAGCCGTTTGTGCGGGCGATCGCGAAACACTGACGAGCGCTCTTTACGGCTGGTCCACAGCCCGTGAAGAAGGAGCGCTATAATGGCGATCGCGCCAACAACGATTAATATCAGACGCAAATCCTGCATCATTGTATTCTCTGTTGTTCCAATACCTTGC
>Ga0157363_1008009_pt1 | contig 10030 bp, 8 predicted proteins | sample AttsexASBM1_FD_111477 | JGI IMG/M metagenome (GOLD analysis project Ga0157363, IMG submission 111477) | Fungus gardens microbial communities from leaf cutter ant in Ribeirão Preto, State of São Paulo, Brazil - Atta sexdens ASBM1 | ecosystem: Host-associated > Fungi > Mycelium > Unclassified ...
CAAATGACGAGAATTTGGCTCGTAAACTGACATTTTCAATCGAGAATAATTTTATGATACAGACACAAATCGACTAATGTTTCTATGGGGTTATGTTGACAAATGCCCAAGTTTATTGTATGACGTCTGTGATCTATTTATTTCGACCACCACTTACCGCTAAAGTCATCTATAGGAAAACGGCGGAAGCAAAGTTGTACACCTATTACTGTCGGATTAATCTTAATCCAAATCAATTACATTAACATACTATAAGTAACATACATAAAGGCTTATGGTCAATTATTATTTTAAATTTTGTGCCATACAAATATAATCATTAATGCCCAAACGATGACTAATAATTCTTTCTCGGTAATATTGTAATTACTCTCCGCTCTTGATATTATGCGACTAACATATGCTACTGGTTTGTCCAAAGTTCCTTGAGAGAGTATAGCCCCGATCGCGTAATCTGATCGCGTGATCTGAATCTGATGCATCGGTAGTCACAAGAAATTCTCGTGTAAAATCTGAATATTGAAACACAGGTGCGGTAATCAATTTACTTTTTAGCAATTTGAACGCAATCTGTTGTTCGACTGTCCATATGAATGATTCTCCTTTCTTTATTAGTTTAGTTAAAGGTTTGGCGATCTTGGAAAAATTTTCGATAAATTTCTTGTAATATCCTGTGAATCCCTTGTATAATCCAATGAATGCTTGTATCTCTTTTATTTTTACTAGAATAGGAAATTCACTTACAGTTTTTAGCTTAGTCGGATCTGGTTTGATCCCATCATCAGTTATTACATGCCCTAGATAAATGGTCTGTTTTCTGAGAAATTCGCATTTCCAGGCTATAATTTTAGTTTATGCTGTTCTCAGCTTATTGAATATTTCGACAAACCGCGCCTTGTGCTCCTGTAAACCGGCTCCGTATATGACTATGTCGTCTACATATACTAAAAATTTAACACATTGTAACCCAGTTAGAACAGAATTCATTAACCTTTGAAAAGTGGTTGGGGCATTTTTCAGTCCGAAGGGCATCCTATTGATTCGTAATGCCCATAAGCGGTTGAAAAAGCAGTTTTGCTTTTATCTGACTCAGTCATGGAAATTTGGTGGTAACCAGACGCTAGATCTAATGTAGTAAAGTATTTAACGTTTGCTGATCCAATATATCGGTATATTAGGCAGAGGAAAAGAATCACCTACAGTCAAGTCGTTCAATTTTCTAAAGTCTTTTTGGGTACAAGTAATGGCGCGTTCCACTGATTATTGCTTGTCCGTATTATTTCGTCTTTAAGTGCGTATTTATTTATGCACTTCTTCCTTATGCTTCTCGGTCGGATACAATTTCACGTTAACAGGCGCACTGTCTACCTGCGTGTGAATTTCACGACACTGCGACAGTATTGGTATGCGTCAATGGATCTCCTTTCAAATATTAGAATTACTGTTCATTATACTGCAGATTTCTGTTATGCTCTTCTCATCATTTAAATGCTCTAATTTTAATGTATTTTTGATGCAGGTGTTTCTTGAAATTACTATCTTAATTTCTTCTTTTTTTCCCTTTTGTATAGACAACTATAGACTAAATGTCTTCCAATGCTATTTCTATTGGAGTTACGCAAGATACTTGCATTTTTATATGTATCTCCGTGATATTTATGATATTGATCAGACAGAGATGATTTTTTGGCTGTAATTTGATTTTTTGCTAGACAGTTTTTAATAAGTATTCCTAGTTGCGCTTCTTCGGTTTGTATTATTCCCATATTATTCGTAGTTGTGGTGACTTCTATGATTGCCTTGCACCTAAGGTTGATAAGGTCTTATTATTTTGTAGGGATATAATTTCAATATGCTGTCTCCTATGTTTAAAAGCTTGTTGCTGTAGTCGCATTTTGCAAGATGTTTTCGTAAGAAATCAACTCCAAATATGACTTCGTAGTCGATTGGAAAATCATCTGCAATTACGTACATGGGATGCTGTATCTGACGTTCATCAATAGTATGGTAGCAGTTATTTTTCCTATGAGCTATATTTCTTATTAGCTATTTCGTGTCCGATAATTCCAGCTAACGTCATCTTGTCTTCATATATTAATGTTTCTCCCCTCAAATTCCGTAGTTTTACGAGGGTTACTGCTGTTCCAATCGAAAAGAAATCTGCTAGTTCGGCATTCTTAATCACTGTGTCTAACATTTTTGACAATATGATCCTCGGTGATGAGTTGACAATTTGAGTATCGAGGTTTGCTACCAAGTAGGCCAAGTATTACTTCTTGATTTTTTCGGCAGTCCCTGCTGTTGCTTTTTGCAGTGTAGCATAATGTTGTGATCTCACAAGTAGTTTAATTTCTTCTCGCAATCCTATTTGGAAATTCTGTAGAGCTTGTTTTTAAATAGATATCTAGAATTATGCGTTTTTGTTCGCTATGTCTTTCGATCATTGACTCATATAATTCCATTGATACAATAAGTTATCGACTCTCAAGCCATGTTGTCTAGTGTTCGATTTTTGTTTAATAGTATTAAACTCTATTTGTAAGTGAGTTGTGCTTCTTTTGCCAAAATAGCAAATTTCTAATCTAATTTTAATTGTTGGAAGTCATATATATCTCGTGTCTCAAAATCTATCTATTGCTTTTAACTTAGTGCAATATAGCAACATTCTTCTCATCTATTGGATTTATGCTTTTTATGGCATATGAATATGTTAGATATGCTTAGAAATTCTTTTAATTTAGCCTGTGAATCGAATTCGGGTATCATTTCTCGTGCTTCTTTAAGTTTCATATATTCATTTACATGTGTGTGTGTGCTGGTTGCGTACGTTCTCGGTAGTTCGTCCGTAAATGCTGTCTAAGCGATAATTGTTCCGCGCGTGTGTCGCATGTTGAATATTTCAATGATCCTCTAGTTTACCTTTCTTTTATGCATAGCTTTCATTTTTTCCCGGAGTTCTCTAATTCTCAATATTATGTTACATAAGGGATCTGTTTGCAAATCGTTATAGTCGTTTCCAGCTGATAATTGTAGTTCTATTACAACTTGCTAATTCTCCGGTCGATGCTTGTCGCTTTGGCGGAATGCGGTGCATTTCTATGTTATCTCCGTAACCATGTTATCTTCGTAATTTTCTTCAGGATTAAAAATGCTATTGTCATATAATGTAAGGGAGTATTTCTGTCTGAGAGATCTGATTCTACTAAGGGTTCTGCTATGATTTATTCTGTCTCGCCTATCGTCTGTGCTATCATCACTAAACGCAGGAATATCATCGCCGTTTCCCGATTCGGAATTTGCGATCTTGTTATTTTCACGAGAATCTTGCTCCTCTTCGTTTGAATTTAATTCGATGAGATTTATTCGATTTTCGCGGATTTCGCGATTTACAGTATTTTCGCGATTTTCGTGGTTGTCATAATTCTCACAGTCTGTTCCGTCTGCTACAGGTGGCGAATTTAACTATTCTATTGCGCATTCTGTGCTTGTGGACTTAATAACGATGTATTCGATGGAAGGTTATCAGTATGTTGTCCAACATTCACGTGATTTACAAAAATTTTACAGTAGAAATACAGTGCTTGTAATTTGCTTGGTCTAGTCTGCATGGTCAGCTCGCTGTTACGGATGTTGAGGTTGGCCTGTTCGTTGCTGCTTCCTCGGGTTGTCGATGTAGTCTGCTCTACTTGGTTCTGACGTGCGTTGTCCTTGGGTGAATTCCGATATGATAAGGCTGTATCTCATCGCTGCCATCAAATATTGTACCGCTCATGGTGCAAGGATGCCGTTTTGGACACCGTTTATAGAATTTATGGGTCAGCCGTTAATCAATCGTACTGTCAAGGTACGACGTGCCGTTCAGGACGTGGCGGAATCATAGATTGGACGTGACAACGTTTGATAAGAGTTCGAAGTCCTCCAATTAATATAGATCAGCGTTCGTGGTGTAAGAAGGAAGAAGTTTTATTTCCACTTACGAGCACTCAAGATGTTATTGTACAATCTTATGACGTCTCGCAGTAACGGAGATTCTTACAGTAATCGTGTGTCTTCTTGACTTTTCGAAACGGCCCCGAAGTGCTTACGTTTTTATATTTACAAATTAGGCCGAATTATTGCGTGATTGCATTTTAAAGTAAAGTATGTCATCGGTTTTGAAATCAAAAAAGTAGGTGACTTGATTTGTGATGTTTTAACTGCTGGTCTGCAGAAATTCTGCAGACGTAGATTTTGGATATGACCTATTTGGATCATAGCAGGTTTTAAATAAACTTTTTCGGCAGCAAAAGATTGGAAAATTTTTTAAGCAAGTTCAATTCTTCTTTGACAAATTGGTGCCAGACGAAACTCTTAATCTTAAAAATTAGAGCCACAGTGATTTTTTGAAAAGAAATTGTTATTGGTTCCTAATAATCGGAACGTAATCTTTTTTTCTAAATTTGTAGAAAAATGTTAACTGTCGAATGCTTCAGATGGCTATTTGATATGATGACATATTAACGGAATTATTCCATTTTTTTATATGGAAAAAATACCATTTTTAAAATCGTTTTATAATAATTTAATTGCAAAAAATCATTCTGTTATTAAATATACGTAATAGTGCCTCTTGAAAAAGAAAAATCATCCTTGTAAATTGTTATGCGATTGCTCAAAGATGAAGAAATTAAGTTTTCCACAGACAAGTTTTTAGTGAACAAATAGCTTTTTACAAAATCTAATAAACATTTCAGACTTGTTCAGGGCTAGATTTGTTATTACGAGGGCTATATTTTATAAGAATTTCAAAGCTTTGTGTTTAAATCTCAATAAACAGAGCGAGTAAAAACAAGGCTTTTTTCAGTATTTTTTATTTTTTTTTTCTACTGAACTAATAGATCAATTTTAATGTTCCATGTTTCATTTTGTAGTTATTTCCTACATAGTAATACCTACATTTTTTATACTGAATTTTTTTCCATACAATTAATATCTTTTGTTTTATAAGCAACTATTCGATTCGTTTTTGCAACTATTCGATTTTTTCGCGTATTTTCTTCATATGTCTCAAATATACGCATTTTTTTCTGATGGCTTTCCAAAGATTTTCGTGAAAAGAAATGCTTTATAATTTTTTTCTATTAAAATTCTACTTCTACTGAACTATTCTTGCTACTCGAGTTTATGAAGGTGTTATATAACGCGCATGAAAAATCGTAAACAATTAAATATCTTGTAAATATCTTGTATCCTGTTGCGTTTTAACATGATTTATACTATTCTGGATTAATGAAGGGGTATACTATTATTACAATTTATTAAAATTTATATATTATTTAGAATGCCCCCTCCCCGTCCTTTACTGATGCCTAGAGCCGTCAAGCGAGATTGCCAATTTGCGAGATTGACAAAAAAAATTTTTGGTCGCTTGAAACAAGTGACTAGTACGAAAAGGAGCTCGCTGTCTCGGCTGCAGGCGGCACACGGACGATATTCATAGTCAGATCTTATATTCAAGACCGTCTTAAATACGGTCTTAAGAAATCACGAACCAATCAGAAGGCTGCATTAGCGTCTTAAGACATTACTTAAGAGTTTTGAAATAGAAAGACTCGATTATGAATACCGGTCATGGGCTCGTGCTTGTATATGTGTTACAACGCCGCATCATAAATAATATAAATAGCCGAACTTACCACTATGGTATTGGCGAGGAAAAGTGACGTTTTGACGACGAAATTTATGTTCCATGCCATTTCGTTATTATTTGCTTAATTGTGAAAATGTGACTTGTCTCGTATTTATCAAAGTCATAATTATCGATGAAAACTAATTTTATCTTGGAATTTTATATAACGAGTAGCATATGTTTTACTCGTTTCAACAGCTGTCGTATCGTGTGTTTCTGTCCGAATATAGACTCACTTTACATGCCTTTTACAATAATTTACTGACTATCAAGGGAGAAAAGGACAATTTTCATTGATTTTGTTTTAAAGTAATCTCGTTATTTCGTTTCATCCAAATTGTTTTTATTTAAAAATGGCATGTAACGTAAATTAACGTCATTTCTCGCTTCTGATGTTACAATTCCAACATTGCCGCGATTAGTCGGGAGCCTTAACTATTAACCATCGGACAGTTTTAGCAATCGATTGTTGTTTATTACAGAGTTATGTATATAACGTATTCCAATCCCTATGGAACATGAACTGATGTTAGATTACCATGCCACTGTACGACTAAACACTAGTCAGGTAATGTTACGATCAGATGTACTTTGCGAATTTGCCTCTATCCATTGTGTGGATATTGAAGGAGGAAATACTTATTGAAATGCTTTCCAAAACCTGCACGAGACTCTTTCGGAATATCAAATTATAGCGCACTTTACATTGAACTTGCAGAAATATTGACAGACGATATGGATGTATGACTTCAAATAATTTATACCTAATTTCACAAGATATCTTAACAAAAAAGATTGAAACAATGTGTGGCGATGTTCTTATACAAATTGAAATTATTAATTTTTGAACGATATTCGATAATAAAATTTTCAGCAAAGTATATAAACTGGAGAATCTCGACATTTTTACCTACATAAATTCTAAATTTGTATACGTGGAAAAACATATAAGCACCCAAATAAGCCAGTTATACTGAAATGTACTTCAACAACAGTGCAAATTCGAACAGAAAATATTAAAAAACGCTCTCGCCACTCACCGGATGCTTTCGTTTACCACATAATGCAAGAGCCTGAATATATGACTTTATTGGCCGGAAAAATAATACACATAGTAAAATGTGTGCCCGTTGAGATAAAACTCGCTTCGACTCAAGAATGTTATGATCAATTATCCGTGATTAGAAATAACGAAACAATTTCTAACACCACAAACTCACATCCTGATGCAACAAGGAACACAAGTGACTTGTAATTCGCTCGCACTTGCCATGTATCTTCTAGGAGATTCATGGTATCGGTTTACGTCCCGGATAGTAGAAACTTTACCACCCGTCATACTAAAACCAATAATCAATCCAATCCTGAAATATATCAGCTCCGGATCACTCGTCACAAGAGGTATGAATTCAGATAATGACCTAAAAACCTTATGAGACCACATAATGTTTCCAATCAAACGACCATTCGTACTTAAAACTATAGCACGAGGAATAATGGGATAACCAGGATTTGTGAATGGAGATTCGTTCTCTAACTTATTAGATGAAGCATCAATAGAAAAGATAGTCATGTCTGCCGGAGAAAAATTTTGGAATAGATTTCTAATTTTCGGAAATGTTAGTGCTAGAATAATAGGAATATATATATATATATATATATATATATATATATATAAGCGCATTAGATATAATCATACATGGATATGTTTTGCATACTGCATATGGGTGATCGATGTTCCTAATAGGAGCCATTTGAGATTCACTTACCAATCTTTTACTACATTTAGGAAAGAAGAGACATACAAACAAGAACATAGCTTCAGCTCCCGTTGAGCCAAAATCTAAAGAAATAAAATATTCCGAAATACGAGATAATACGAGAACAGAATCTAACTATCCTCTCCTTCCTCCCAAAGAAGCCTCCATCTATACCCTTGAGCTAAAAAAGGATAAATAAAGGGAACTTCCGCTGCTTATTAAACTTCTTCTGTCCCTTCACCCCCTCCCCAAAAAACTTATAATTCTTTTATAGATAACAATGGAGATTACCTGTTCTAAAGCCTTATATTTTGTCACAACGTTATAAACGGTTGATCATGGGTATCTAAAGAACCGAATTATTTCCGTTGCTGAACGCCCAGCGTGAAGGCTTTCGATGATCGCGGCTTTCCGATTATACTTTGTACTTGGTTTCAATGTCGCGGCCATTTTGAGAATATGACTGTTTACTAGAAGCATCAGGCTTTCTCAACCAACAACAATCTCTGGCGGAGGTACAATATAGGAAAATTTAAATAGAAATTTGTCTGGATTTTAGTGGCGCATCTTGTATACACTTATAAAAAGTACGAAAAAATTGAGAAAGGGATTTTGGAGATTGTCTTGTCATTCTTTTTTGCTTCTTATCAAACAAGAATAGCGAAAAGCAATATTTGCTCCCCTAATGTTTGAGCAGATATTGCTCATACGTTTAAGTAATAATTGACTTGAAACCTATTGAAATTAACAACCATTGAAAGAAAAGAACCATTTATTAAGTTGCAATTGCTGTGCATCTCCAACATTTGTCTAAGGTAGGGGGGGGGGTGTTACGTCCTGACGACTAAACGATTCTTTTCTTTCGTGAAAAAAATCAGTTTTTCTCTTAAATGCGAATAACTTGCGATCTCCAGTTCTGATCTCCTTCTATCTCCCGGATAGAATCAATAGCCAATCGAATATCATCTTTTGGATTAATTAATTATTATAAATAACTAAACATTAGTTAGAGGAAAATAATTATTAATTGAGAGCAGTAATTCAGTGGCTCTATGACTCACAGATAAGACTGATCGCATGTTCCGACCGATATAAACAAAACAACTCTAATCACTCCTATTTTTTTTGAGAAACTTTGATAAATAGTAATAAACTGAACATCCGTCTTTTCCTCCATCCGACAAACTCCTATTTTTTTTTATTACTAATCTATAAAGAGATGAATCATCCATCCAAAGTATCGAATCGCATCAAATCCCGGTATATATATATATATATATATATGGCCCTTCGGAAAAGCGCAATCATTTATAAAAAAGCTTTTCGAGCAGTCATAAGTGACATTCAAGAGGAGTTTAATTGTTCCAAGTACGGAGTTCTCGATCTCTCAATCCAAGAAAAATCAGTAGTCCACATTGAAGATCTTTCCTTAGTTCCTTAGTAAGAGACATCACTAAGACACTACTGGGGACTCCCGCTATAGTTCGCCATCACCTCCAGGCAATAGTAAGAACAAATTTTATTTTTTTTTCTTTTTCATGTTACTTTAATTTCAAAGTTATATGATCAATATTCTCTCGTTCTCTTATTCCTCCTTAATCTTTTCTCTCTTTAACCACAGACACATCTTGCCTATCTTTTCTCCTAACAAATTACTTAAGCAATAAAACGCTTCAAGTAATTCTCCTTTTTCTTATTCAGAATTACTTAAATGGTAAAATGCTTCAAGTCACCTCTTACTCTGCTCCGAATTACTTAAGCAATAAAATGCTTCAAGTGATCTCTTTCTCTACTCAGAATTACTTAAGCGGTAAAACACTTCAAATAATTAAGCTCTTTCTCTACTCAGAATTACTTAAGAGGTAAAACGCTTCAAGTAATTCTTCTTTTCCTTACTTTTCTTCTTTTCACAGTTATTTAAGCAATAAAATCTTAAATAATCCATGATTATTTTCCCTAGAACCAAATTATAACTCCTGGAAAATCTATCTCCTCCTCCCATCTCTTCGGAATTATCTTCTCCTTTTACTTTTTTCTAATTATTCATAGGCTAACGAGAGAAAATTTTAATAAATGGTCTGGCAGAATAAACAGAGCAGGACGCAAGAAGCGGGTCAAGCTCGAGAAATTCAGAAAGATTAGCGTCCCAATTATTACGCGGATATAGACCGAGCAATTTATCTCCCTTCAAGCTCATCGTCAACTTAAAAGGGCTCATTTGCTCAAAAAATATTGAAATCAAAGCTTCCCCGATGTTCCTGTGATAGACCTTACCTCCGACAAACTAACCGATAGTTCTCCTAGTAATACACCTCCAGATCCTTCCTTGGATTTTGAATTCCCTTCCCCCTCCTATTCTCCTATCCTTCATATAATAATTTCCAAAACTCAGAAACTTTCTGCTCCCTCTAACTCTCCAGTCCTTCCGGAAAAAAACATATCTTATGATGAGATATATCAATCATTTGAACATCTCATCGAACTTATAAGAAGTTCCTCTCCTGCCCTTTAATACACAAACACACACACACACACACACGCACGCACGCACGCACGCACGCACGCACGCACGCACGCACGCACGCACGCACGCACGCACGCA